>Ga0224559_1000144_pt1 | contig 46323 bp, 32 predicted proteins | sample 714S33034metaG_FD_180676 | JGI IMG/M metagenome (GOLD analysis project Ga0224559, IMG submission 180676) | Peat soil microbial communities from Stordalen Mire, Sweden - 717 S3 30-34 | ecosystem: Environmental > Terrestrial > Soil > Wetlands > Peat | place: Sweden: Norrbotten County, Stordalen... | reverse complement strand
GCAGATATCAAAATCTGAATCTACTGGCTTCGAAGAGACTCAGATTTTGATATCTGCCTAGTACTTTTGATCTATCACAATGAGCATACTTATTGCTGTTTTTGAGACTTTTTAATATCTTCTGGTTCGCCAAAATTTACCATTAATTTCAATAACAATTAACTTTAATGGATTAAAAATCGTAATGTTCCAAGCTATGAAAAATCAGTTTGTAATATCCATTTTTTTACAATACGTACTTATAATCACTGATTGTTGTTTGAATATGGGAAAATAAAAAGCAGATCAATGTCCTACATTATATAATATGAGCCCACCTAAATTTGTTCCATAAATTTAAGAATCGGAATCCAAAAGTAACTTATTGTTTCACATTCATCAACATTACATTTTTCTGATATAGCCCAACTTTTAGGAGCTAAAATTTAATTATCATCTGTACCAAAAAGTTGTTGTTGCTTTTCATCGGATACATAGAGTCGGATAGCGATGGGAAAACGTTTGAGAAGGTCTAAACCAAAAGACTTGTTACCGCTTCTGTCAATTTGGATCACCAATTAATTGGACAGGGCCATTGCCTTTAAGGCAATTTAACATTCGTGAAAAAAATAAAATTTGAGCCTTCGATGGCAATTCACTGATCATTCTTTCGATAGTTTTGAAAACCAAAATTATAACAAAATTCCTGGCTACAGTAATCATGAAATCACTAGTAAAAATGGTAAGGATGGGAATCATTTTTATGTATTTGAGCCTATTATTAGAAGGATATCATACGTATTTTTCTAATAAATACAGAATGAATCCCCATCTTAAAAAACAATTCTGGTTTCTAAAGTAATTATTTGTGCTTAAGTAACTCTATAATATTATAACCATGGAAAAAGCTGAAAGAAAAAGGAAAAATGTTTTAGTATTTATTTACTTCTATTTTTTCCATGATTTCCCTGGCTTACCTTTAAGCTTAAGATTGATGAAGAAATTTAAATGCTTGACTAGAAATGCATTATTTGCATTTTACAAAGTGTCTCTTTTTTACTTTGAGAGCTATAATTCAAAATTTATGGGTCACATGCAATGTGCCTAAGTTGCAAAAAAAATAATTCTGTCCAATAAGCAAATAAATATAATTCGCTTATCTATTCACCTAATATTATTAATCGCGGTAGAAAATGGATTTTAAGCTACCTCTGGACTATAGAAATTAACTACATAATGTAAATTATTTGCCTCTAAAATAGTATCTCTCATAGTTTTTGATTTATGAAGTATCGTAAAAATTTATTTTAAACAATTTCGGAGCTTGGAAAATTTGCACAGAATCAAGAAATGCAAAAAAGAGAGATAATTGTTTTTATATATTTTGCAGTACTTACTTTGTTGATGGTATTTACACGGAAGTGAAATATAAGCTATTCAAAATGGCACGAACTTGTCTAGTACTCCAATTGTACGAATAAGTCCTGTTTTATTTTCACAAACAAATCATTCTTTGGTGGCTTTTTATCCTTATTTCCGTTTGTTTTTTTGTATTATATTTTATAGTATTAAATAGGGACGAAATTTTGAATTGGTGAGTTAGTGAATATTCTAACATTTTAAGTATCAGGTTCTTTTAACAACATAGTAATTGGTTTGTATAACGAGCTTTTTAAATAGGTATTTTCGTTAAAGTTTTCGAAGTTGTTATAAGTTCTGTTTGTATTTTTGTATCTTTACAGACATATTATAGTTTTGAACGGTATCCAGTTGATCAGCCTGTTGATTTACATATGTATATATGAAACATCATTATGATCTTGGACTAGGATTATTTTTACCAAAAAAGCCACCGTGGATTTTTAGCTCCCGGTATTTTAACCAAATAATTTTGTTACTGTTAACTTAATATATAATACCACGATCACAGAAAAATAAAAAATCCGAAAAATCAAACGCATGTTTTTTGAATAGCAAATGAGAATGAACTTTCAGCTTTTGATACTTCTGGATATTTAACGAGGCAAATTTTGCCTGATGAATCTGTTTTCTTAAAAGTGAAGGGAGTATATTCTCTGATAGAAGAAGGGGTTATGGGATAGTTAATAAAAAAATAGGTTCTTAAAAATATTGAAAAATGAGTCACTAAAATATCTACCATGGCTTTTTAGTTTCTGGCGCTTCAATTGCTGTTTGATTTATCAAAGTCTCTATCTTCAGCATGTAAATGTTGTGCATTTCCAGAGGTTTTCTTTATCATGCCTGTATTTATCAAGTTCTTTGTGTTATCTTCCTTAACATTTTTTAATATTGTTCCTTTTCTTTTTTGTACTTAAAACATTATATTCTAAGATCCTATTTGAGTATATTTAACTATTGATCCTGCTATATTATCTTATGAGATACATATTTATAAAGTTTAAAAATAAAAAAAATAATTAAATAGTAGATTTACGTTGCTATCATAATATTAAGTTCTATAATTGATGTATGTTGTGGAATATTAATGAAAAAAACAGCATATAATGATGCACTTCGAGGGCATGACCTCATAAAAGTTTTAGGAATAACAACTCTAGCACTTTTAATGCTGGTGAGTATCGCAGGTGCAACACCATCTGCAAATATTACTTTTGTTACTAATGGTTCATTATTTTCACCGATTATTACAGTCACAGGTAATCCTACAATTCAATGGATATTTGGTGATGGTTCAACATCTAATTCTACGTCTCCAAATGTAAATTTTGGTTCAGCCAGGACAAGAGTAAACACTTTAGTAGTAACACCGTGGAGTTCAGTAACTAAAATCAATATAGGTTATGATGGTTCAGATGGTGGTGTAACCCCAAATTTGGATACAATAGCATATCTCGCAAAACAGAATGTAATAGCTGTTAGTGGTTTAGAAAATGTTGCACCATACCTCCAAGTATGGGCATCGAGTCAGAATCCAATAACTGCTCTAGAATTCAGTAATTTCACGGCGCTGAATACAATTGAGTGTTTTTATTGTACGTCATTAGCTACCATAGGACTCCATAACGTTCCATCTCTGAATAGACTTTGCCTTGAACATTGCAATATTTCTTATCTAGATCTATCAGAGATTCCTTCTCTGGCTGACCTTCGTGGAGCACGTCAGGGAAGCTCAACATATTCAATAAATTGGGGTACTACAGGAACTGATATATGGCATATATGTGTTAGAGATAACACACAGATGACCAGCACATTCCCATTAAGTCAGTTTCCACTCTTGATACAGTTTTACAATTGGAACGATAATCAAAACGGTACTCTGCACCCAATTTCAACACACTTAAAAGATGTTGAATCATCCAACAATCATTATATTGCTGCTGTTTTTCCTGGTTGTTTTCCTGCTGGTAGAAATGCTGTTGTAAATATTTATGATAACAATCTCACGAGTTTAGATATTTCTAACGATCCTGGGCTGACTAATCTAGATGTTCATAATAACTTTTTGAATCAAGAGACTATTAACAGAACACTTCAAACTTTAGATTCCTATAAAACTAAAAATGGTAATTTAGATTTAACTGGAAATGCTGCACCATCGATTATAGGAATAGCACATGCAAATAATTTGACTAGTAGGGGATGGAAGATTCAAATCTCATCAAAAAATAACCCACCAGTTGATTCTTTTGCAATGTCAAAATCAGTGGAAAAACCCCCTTAACTATCTACCTCACAAACAAGAGCCGGGGTACAATTACATATGAAAAATATGTATTTGGGATGATGCCACTTCCACTTTAACGAATCCATCTCATCAATTTACAAAAATAGTGAAGTTTAAGGTGGTTTTGAGAGTTGTAATGGCATGGGATGTAGTTTGGAATATCAATTTGTGACAGTTACAAAATAAAGGAATTATAGCCCTTTTGTTTTTTGATGGATCTTCGTTGTTTTCTCAATGTCTCTCATGATGCATCTCAGTTGAATCTGAAGCTATTAGTTTTCATGAGGACATCCTTGTTTTGTGGTTCAGCCTATAGGTCTGGATCCGTTCTTATATGTTCGACACCTTATATATAATTGAAAACTTTAAGCTAACACTTGATGTTGTTGACATAAAAGGTTAAAGCAAAGAACATTTTACCCTTATGTAGTATTTATTTAAAAGGATCGAAATAATGTGAGTATAAAAGTAGTAATCGTAGAAATAAATAGATAATTTTTTAATAGGGAAGCTATATCAAAATTGAATGAGAACAATTTGTGTCTGTTATTCGAAGAATATCACGTTCATTTTATAAGAACACCTCAAAGTATTCTATCTAAAATATCTTCATATAATACCTACCTCAAACAGTGTGATAAGAAGCTAGATTATAAATTATATCACTTTGCTAATCTTCTGCATGATGTAATTTTGCTGTAACATGCAGTAACGTTTGTTTCGGAAACGCACATGTCACTATCGAGGAATTGAGAAACCTAACTTTTAACTTATGTTCGATTGAACCAAATTTGCATTATCAAATACTTTCCTTCTAATCTGATATTACTAATCTATCATTTTAAGAATTACTTTACTCAGGAATCTGTAAAAGCCTCTTGTTCTTCTTCATGGACTTGATTACCGCTGCAATTTAGATTTCGACTCCATAATACAAAGCACCTATGGACCCAGGTAAGATGTGAATAAAGCATTACTTAAGAATAAAATTAAAATTTATCCAAAAAAGTAATATAAACTGATGTATATGTAATACTTGATAGTCTAGATTTGTAAGAATATTCAAGGACTTATATACAGTTGAACTGGAGAATCAATAGCATCAAATATTTAACTGTCATAAATATACGCCAAAATAGAACACGCTTTTGTATTTGGTATTCTTAGACACTGATTACAGTAATTATTTTTGCCTATATCCAGAGAACAGACACATCTGTATTTTATGGAGAGAAATCTAAGGCGGAGATGAACAAAATGATACTTGAGTCACAATCTAAGGTGAGAATATGGATATAATAATAAGGAATTTATCCATTGGCCTGGCATTACTAATAATTTTTGCGCCTCTAGGTCTGCTTGCTGCGGGCACTGCCTACGGTGAATGGGGGCCAAATGAGCCTTAAGGATAGGATTGGGTTTGTGCCTCATGGGTTGAAGGAGCTCTTTGGATTATGGAATGCTCCAATGCAGGATTATTACTTTTCTGGCGACGGGGATTCGATGATCGTATCTTCAGCAGGATACATCCTGTCTGCATTAGTAGGTGTAATAGTTGGTGGTAGTCTCTTGTATTTCATAGGAAAGAAGGTGGTCAAAAACTAGAGCATCTATCGCATTCAGGATCACCATGATAAAAATTTAGATTTATTTGGAAGGAAAATGAAAACTATGGAATCTAAAATAGCTCCGTTACTTATTCTGGTATCTGTATTTGCGTACAGGTATTGCGCATGAAGGATGTGTAAGAAAGAGCGAGGCAAGGTAGGTTTTATGCCATCTAAATTGGATAATCTTTCAAATATCTTGAATGTGTTATTCTCAGACCACTTTATTCCTGGTTTTCATAAAGTTATCGGATATATTATAGCAGCTGTAGTAAGCTTACTATGTGTGCATAGAGACCTTATACTTCATTGGCAAGAGAGCAGTCAACGACTACAAACTGATGTTCATTATTTGGAGGTATTATGATCCAGGACTGGATGAAAGAAGTGACAATAGAACCTTGCAGGTGTTTTGCTGTGCATCATGGCAAGAAAGGATTCATTGGGAACACAATTGGTGGGATCTTAGGTTTTTTTGAGGAAGCTTTTATATCGGAGGGATTCTCCAGAAGAAAAGGTTTTCTGCAGAGTTTGGATCCTAGGGTCAAGTTGCTTTCCATTATGACCGCAATATTCGCAACAAGTTTGATCAAAGACCTGAAATTACTGGTTTTGATTTATATATTCACGTTGTTGCTTGCGTATCTCAGTAAAATCAATGTCTTGTTCTTCATCAAACGGGTTTGGCTCTTTATTCCCATTTTTGCAGGCATCATCATCATACCTATGATTTTCAACATTTTCTTCCCAGGTGATCCATTAATTAGATTAGCTTATTTAGGCACTACTGCCCACGTAGGATCACTTACACTTCCAGAAAGCGTATATATTACCAGACAAGGTGTCTATGCAGCAAGTATATTTACCATGCGTGTTGCAACGTGTGTTTCTGCCGTAGTCTTGCTCTTTCTTACCACCCCACAGCAGATCCTTTATAAGTCTTTGCGAACGGTGGGCGTTCCAAAGATATATGTTTTCACGCTGGAGATGACCAAAAGGTACATCTTCCTTTTGATGGATTTAGTCCGGGAGATGCATTTTGCCAAGAAAGCCAGAACCATAAAGGCTGGAGGCATATTCGATGAGCAGAAATGGGTTGGCGGACGCATAGGTTACACGCTGATACGATCTATGGATATTAGCGAAAAAGTTCATATGGCTATGATATCCAGAGGCTTCAATGGGGATGTTAAGGTAATGCAGGAATTCAGAATGCATAAACGAGATTATATCGCAGGTGCAACGGCGATATCTCTAAGCATAATAATGGTGTTGATATCCCAGAACATTATTAGGTGATAAGAATATGGAAATGATCTTTGACTTAAGGAATGTATCATATTCATATGTAGGAAGGATAAATGCCTTAAAAGATATCTGCTTCAAAGTGAATCAAAAAGAGCAGATATCTATAATTGGCTCAAACGGAAGTGGCAAATCTACTCTGCTAGCCATTTTAGATGGGCTCATATATCCAACAGTTGGGGAATTCTACGCCTTTGATAATAGGATATCTGAAGAGGTTTTCAATACTATTGATGATAACGAATTCAGATCCTATTTTCGAACAAGAGTAGGACTTGTCTTTCAGAACTCAGATGTGCAACTATTCTCACCTACGGTCTTTGAGGAGATTGCATTTGGACCCCTGCAGCTTAACCTAACTCCGGAAAAAGTAAAAATCAGAGTTTTGGAAGTCATGGAAATGATAGGGATCACTAAGCTTAAAGATAGATCGCCTCACACTCTAAGTGGGGGCGAGAAAAAAAAGGTGTGCATCGCCACTGTTTTGGCTAGCAACCCAGATGTTCTTCTATTGGATGAACCCACAGCCGGACTGGACCCTAGAACCCAACTCTGGCTGACAGAGTTATTACAAGAGTTAGAGGATGCAGGCAAGACGATAATTACTGCTACTCATGATTTGGAATTTGTAGAGCAGATCAGCAAAAGAGCCATAGTCATGGGCGAAGACCATCAAATTGTGATGGACGATGATGTGGAAAAGGTTCTCAATAACTTGGAACTTCTTCTTGATTCAAATCTGATTCATGAGCACATGCACATTCACAGCAAGTTTGTTCATGAGCATTTGCACACCCACAAGGGCAAACATATTCATGAACATGATACGGAGTGCGATCTTTCATCTACTAGAATTGAGTTATTATTAGCAAGGGAATTGGAATAAAGACGGCAATCCATTTTAATATCAGAGGTATTGTCCCATATGACAAGAATTGGATACATATTGGGATTAAATGGCTCCATTCTAGCTATGGTATGATCACCTATAGTGTAGGTGCCTAAGTATCAGTACAATACATTCTGCAATGAGCGAATTGAAAGGGGTTGTGTGTCCATCTTCATACTATTTTGCACATACAAATATACAAAATTCATACTATGAAAATAGTAATATATCACGTTCACTCATTCTTGAATTTCATCAAGCAATCTCTATCAAAGGTAGTCAAATTCTTGAAAAAAGATAAGCTTTACAGACTCTTCAAGCTTCATCTTGAACTGGAAAAGATATTTAGAGGGGAGTTTATGGTTAAGTGTCAATTATTATCGATCCATTGAAAGAACGAACATCAGATGATGAAGAAAAATATTTGATGCATGGTAGAATCTGATGAGCGATCTGATTGAAAATAATATAAGTAACCCCATATGGGATTGGATGAGGAGAAAATGATTCTAAAATTTGAAGAGAGACAAGCAGACTAATAAAAACTCAAATAATTCACTTTTTTAATCCGTCTACAAAATCTCCCATTCTCTCAATTGCTTTTTTAAGATCATCCATTGATGCTGCATAAGCACATCGAAGGAAACCTTCCCCTGCTTCACCAAAAACATCTCCTGGAATCGTGACAACCTTCTTTTTATCCAGAAGACGCTCAGCAAACTCGGAAGAAGAAAGTCCGGTATCCCCCATATAAGGAAAAGCGTAGAATGCACCTTTGGGTTTAAGGCACTTAAGCCCTATACTATTAAAGCCCATGACGATAAAGTGTCTGCGCCGATCATATTCCCGAACCATCCTCTCCATCTCCTCTTTACCATTTCGAAGAGCTTCGATAGCTCCCACTTGAGCAGTTATGGGAGCGCAAAGCATGCAGTACTGGTGAATCATCATCATTGAACGTATAATCTCCGAGGAGCCCATCGCAAAACCTAACCTGAACCCTGTCATTGCATGAGATTTGGATAATCCATTCAGCATAACAGTCCTGTCCTTCATACCCTCTAAAGAAGAGACAGGAACGTGATTTCCTTCATAAGTCAGGCACTCGTATACCTCATCCGAGATAACAAACAGATTGTTATCAACAACTAGATCAGCAACATCCTCGAGTCCTTCCTGTGTCATGATTGCTCCTGTAGGGTTATTAGGGAAGTTGAGAATTATTGCTTTAGTCTTATTCGTTATTGCAGGTTTGAGTGCTTCTGCAGTCAGGCTAAAATCATCATCCATATAAGTTCGAACGATTACAGGCCTGCCGCCTGCCAGAATAACCGATGGGACATATGCTACATAAGAGGGCTGGACCACAATAACCTCATCACCTGGATTCACTATTGCCCTGATCGCAATATCCAGGGCTTCACTTACACCTGAAGTAATCAGTATCTCTGATGCAGGATCATAATCCAACCCGTAACGTTTGTAATAGGTCCTGGTAAGTTCTTCTCTGAGTTCCGGAAGACCATAGTTTGATGTATAAGAAGTCTGCCCTTTTTCCAGAGAATGGATGCACATCTCACGAATGTGCCAAGGAGTAACGAAATCAGGCTCTCCTACACCAAGAGAGATTATGTCTTCAAGTCCGGAAACCAGATCAAAAAAACGCCTTATTCCTGAAGGTGGGATATTCTTAACAGCTTCCGCAATAAATTTTGAAGAATCGCATGGAAGTCTCAATCAAACACCCCTGTGAAAAATTATATTAGCAGGATGTAAATGTAAAGTTGAAAAGTATCAGACTTTAAGCTGTTTCTTATTAAAATGATACTGGAAGCCTTTTGATTGCCTCAGGTTCATGGAGGATAACCCCATTTTCTTTATATGTCTTCAGTACAAAGTGAGTTGACGTACTCTTTACCTGATCAAGAGTTGCAATTTTCTCTGCCACGAAAAAAGCAACATCCTTCATCGACTTTCCTCGGATAGTAAGAGATATGTCATAGTCCCCAGATAAGAGCCTGACAGACCTTACTTCCGGAAACTTATAAATCCTTTCTGCAATTGCCTGATAACCCTGGCTACGCTCGAGGGTAACCTTCAGCTCAATCACGGCATAAACATAATTTTCCCCAACAATGTCCCAATTAACGATGGTTTTGTAGTGCCGGATAACTCCTGTTTCCTCAAGTTTTGCTATCGTCTGGTAAACTTCCTCTGCAGACATATCTATCAGGGCTGCAATTTCTTCTGGGCTTGCTCGAGCATCATTTTCGAGAATTTCCAGTATATGTCTAATCTGTTCTTCCATGTTGATCCCCGGAACAACGGTGAAAAAATTCACCAAAAAATTCTCGCCTTTAAGGTAGAGTTCTATAAAATCACTCAATCAATACAGCATTTACAACTCCATCCTGCCCTGGTCTGCTCGTAACTCTCGCAGTTCCGATAGGAGTCCGTATGACAGAGCCTTTTGTTAGGATGTTACGCCTTACATAGTGTTTGTTTGCAGTGTTGTCGACAACTGTTTCAATAGTAGCAGAAACTGTCTTTCCGTTTTTTTGATTGGTTATGTTTGCAACATTACATTGGAGAAGCTTGACCTTCCTATTGCCTCCCATTACCGGAACATTTTTTCTTTTAATTTCACTTATGCGGGTATCTGCAGACTCGCGGCCCATTTCAAACTTACGCTTTCCACGAGCAACAATAACTTTCCCACCAGTCACTTTTCTTCTGGAGCTACCTTGCCATCTCATATTAAAACCTCATCCTTATATTGAAATTTTAAAATCCTGGAGATCATGATCATTTGAACTTATCAAAGCAAAAGCATACTTTAAAGTAGCTTAATTGCCCTTATTATAAATTAATGCATTAACTGGGATACTTAACTGGCATATTTGCTATGGATTTACCAATACAAATTGAATAATATAAGAACTTTGCGATCAGAGGGTTTTGAAATTTTCTACTTTTTCCACCTCTATATACGTTTTCTTATCTATGAATGAAAAGTCAAAAATTATAAGATATAATAGAGGATTTAGGGAATGTAAGTGATGTTTTAATCCTAAAACATTTTTGCTTCGAAACTCTTTTTAATTTCTCCATGTTCTCACAAACAAAAATACCTAATTCAGATTCGAGATTTTACTCCTACTAGCAACCTATTCAATAAGCATTTTCTAGTGATTCAAGTTCTTTTAGTCTCCAAAACTCAGTGTGTGGGACCATTTCTCAATTATTTTACTTTCCTGATGATGTCTTTACCTTGCAATTAGCAGCTAATCAAAAATTTTTCAATTGTGCCTATTGACTCGCTGTCCCATGGATCACTTTTTATTTAATCCTGTATGTACCTAATTCCTTTCCTGATCCATTATTAATTCCTCCATTGGTATATACTCCAATGCTCTCTGAAAAATTAGAGATATCACCAAGACTGTGCTTTGCTTGTTGTAATTAACATATTCTCTACCAGGGAACAATTATCCTTGATAAATAATCAAGAATAGCACTGACTTACAAGCCCAGAAAGAGTTCTCATTCCACTAAACTATGCACAATAGACCTGCTACATTCAAACTCACATCCGACACCATATCATTCTACTTTTTTTACTCTCTTGAAGTATAAGATCCATACCACGTAGATAATTACTGATTACATTATGAGATATTTTTATATTTTAATCAGCTTCTATGACTTTCAAGACATCAAGTTCCAAACTTATTTTAATTAAATACCATACAACTTGCTGAGGGAATAGAAACTTTCCCAAGAACTTTTATTAAACAGCTGATTTATAATTTATACCTTTACATTATAAAACTGAAACTATGTCATAAAAAACATTGTGTACAGAGAATAAGATATCAAATAGCTTTGCGTGAAGTATCGGGAAAAAGTTTATTGGGACAGTAGCATCATCAGCTATTTGAAATATATCTGCTTCAAAATTGACAAAAAGTATATTTTTGATTTATCTACAATAGGTATAATGGTTATTACGCACATCTTTTAGTTGATTGAACCGAAATAGTTACCATCAACATTGATGGAGATTATACAAAGTATTACAGCAAACAAAATCTTTAAAAAACACTCTTAAGTAAAAAAACAGTTGTCTGGTGGTGAACCGTGGAATTATGGAGGTTATATTGGAACCATTGGAATGGAACAACTTCCAAAGTGATTAAAAACCATGTTGAAAATAAAGGAAACCATGACGAAAAATAATAATATCAGCAAATGAATATATTTAAATTTGAATAATTTATTTATATTTATAAAATGGCACACAAATATCATTTTCTTGCATCCGGGGCAATAAGACAAATCTGATCGCATTCATCGATATTATAACAGGAATAAAGGGTCTTTATATAAGAGTTACTTTCGGATGATACGAGTAAAACAATCATGGCGATGAGCATTTATTGTGAAGGGGAACAGTATACGCTTCCGGACAGCTAAAAAACGATAGATTCAGCAATAATTAAAATGGTGTCATCAAACAAGTACATTTGGGCAGATTTATCGACACAACTTTAGCCATTTTTATAACTTTTTTGAAGAATTTTCTTTATAAACGATTTTAAGCTTTAGGAACGTCAAATTCGCAAGTCATATAATAAAAATATATGACCCAATATTTTCGTAGAATCTGCAGCAACAGCAAAAAAACCTCTGCATCGAGGACCTCATTCTGCAGTAGCTTCAGCTTTTTGCTTAAAAATTATAGATGCATATGTAGCCATGGATATCCCTTAAGCATTAAAGTGAAAAAACATTTTTTTGACTAAAAATCCACATGAAAAATTTAGGAATTAAAAGTAATAATTCAGAAATTAAAAGTAATTTTTGTACTTATGTTCTCGTCAGTTAATTATTGATCAGTATTATGAAAACGAGTACATTTCCTGCTTTTTGATAAAATATAAAGAGAACTTTTGCTAAAGTTTTTCAGCAACTCACTGGGACTAACTAATCCTAAATATTAGCAAAAAAAATAATTGATTAAGGTTATTAGTGAATTTTTAACCCAGATTACCTGTATCAGTATTTAGAATTTACATATTTATAAAAATATATATAATAACTCATTTTCTATATTTTATCCTACTCTTACAAACCAACATCTACATTGAAATCTTTCAGGGCTTCGAAATCGAGAGTTGCAAAATAATCGTCAATAATTTCGGGTCTCCTTATCTGCACAACGCTTCCGTCTCCTCTTAAAAGAAGTTCAGCAGAACGGAGTTTTCCGTTGTAATTGAAACCCATGGAGTGCCCATGAGCTCCAGTATCGTGAATTACAAGGATGTCACCAATTTTGATTTCAGGGAGGAGCCTATCGACAGCGAACTTATCATTATTTTCGCATAGGGAACCAGTTACATCATACTTATGGATAGCATCTTCCTTTTCTTTACCTAGAACGGTTATATGATGATAGGCTCCGTATATTCCAGGTCGCATCAGGTTGGCCATACAGGAGTCCATTCCAACATAATCCTTATAAGTATGTTTGATATGCCTTACCTGGGAAATAAGGTAGCCATAAGGACCTGTGATGACTCGGCCACATTCCAGAAAGACTTTGAGTGGAGGGAGTCCTTTTGCAGTGATTATGGAAGCATAGGATTCGTTGACACCTCCTGCGATAGTTTCAAAGGAGACTGGATCCTGATTTGGCAGATAGGGAATTCCTATACCTCCACCAAGGTTCACAAATTCAAAAGTTATATCTAGTTCCTTTGAGATTTCAACTATGAGTTCAAAAAGTATTCTTGCGGTTTCTATAAAGTAATCAGAGTCCAGCTCGTTCGAGGCAACCATCGTATGCATTCCAAAACGCATAATTCCTCTATCTCTGAGTATGCGGTAGCCTTCAAAAAGCTGGTCTCTCGTAAGGCCATACTTTGCTTCTTCCGGCTTTCCTATGAGAATATTTCCTCCTTTAAGAGGACCTGGATTGTACCTGAAGCAGATAACTTTCGGAAGTCCTGCATATTTTTCAAGATAATCAACATGGCTTATATCATCAAGGTTAATGTATGCCCCAATCTCTCTTGCCCTTATGAACTCTTCGAAAGGAGTATCGTTTGAGCTGAACATAATATCTTCACCAATTAGTCCCACTTTTTCAGCAAGGATTAACTCAGGCAGGGAACTGCAATCCATACCGAAACCTTCTTTTTTGAGAAGTTTGAGAATAAAGGGATTTGGGAGAGCTTTTATGGCAAAAAATTCCTTGAAGCCTGGAACTTTCCCGAAGGCTGCTTTCATTTTTCTGGCATTTTCCATAATAGCTTTTTCGTCATAGATATGAAAAGGGGTAGGATACTTTTTCATTATTTCGAGAATTTTCTCTTTGGTGAAGGGAAGGTCCTTTGAAACCATATTCTTACCTTTATCTGATTTTTTATTAATGGGATTTATATCAAATTGAACTTTAACTCCTTATTAGTTTTTCCTTTATTCTAGCATTAGAGTACAAAAATTCCAGTGATTATAATGAACAATTATTTTAGAAATTAATTGCTGAGTTAACAAAGAAAACTGAAGTTTTTATAGAGAATTTCAAAGAGCAGCTATCATTTGAGCATTCGGGAATCTAAATTACTCAACATTGATTTTTTGCTCATGAAAACTTTTACTGATTTTGCTCTTAAAGAAGAATACAAACATATTCAGTCAGTTTGATACAGACTTGCTGAAATTCATTTCTTAATTTATTGGAAAATTTTTCGCATTATTAAGAAATGAATTTCAGCAAGTCTGTATCAAACTGACTGAATATGTTTGTATTCTTCTTTAAGAGCAAAATCAGTAAAAGTTTTCATGAGCAAAAAATCAATGTTGAGTGACTTAAACTCTCCAAAACTCAAAGGCATAAGAGTTTATCGAAATTCTCAATAGAATTAAGATGATGGATGAAGTTTTTTCAGGAGGACTTTAAGAGAATCATGATTAAATAAAAAGAGGTATTCAAAACTGAACAAATCGGCACTATTTAAAGATGGAGAAAATTTATAGATAAAAAGAATCAAAAACTTAAAAAAGGAGGCTTTTTAATATTTTATCGGTCATTAAATTTAAGTAATAATTCACATGTGTTGACTACACTAATTACAAAAAAATAGTAACTGATAATTAGTCTCTAAAAATTCAAATTTAAATTAAGTTAAAAGTGAGATATTAATTAAGTGGATCAAATAGCTCTGCAGAAATATTATAAGGTGTGCATTTTACCTATATTTTTATAAAAATTATAGTATGAAATACCTGTATATTTTCCTACAAAAAAAGAAGGAACACACAATATTGAAATCGAATAAGTAAATCAAATTTGTTGATACCAGCAATAAAACTTTTCAGTCTTCCAGAATGAACATTTATTTCTACAATTATTCCAACCATGGTTATACCAGCATCAACTTCTTGTTCTGGTTTTATTGAAGAGTGTATCAGCACATATATCGAGAATTTGTATAATTTATTGATCTAATGAACGATATAAAAAACAAACTCAATCTTTATAAGACTCCCAATTTTACTACCTTCAAAAATTTGTATCCAAAATTTCCTCATCTCTTTTTAATTTTCTTTAGTCAAAAACTCCAACGTTTTTTTACTCACATGGAGAAATGATCTCTATTACGTCAATTAATGCAACAGGAATTATAAGTTCCGATACAAGTTATTATTATTCCAGCAAAATAGAGAAGCTACGAAGGAGTTCCTTGAAAACTTCAATATCAATCGACACAACTAAAAAGGTAATAATTAGGATGGAAAATTAGTCAAAAAACATACCACGAAATCAAACATGCAAATGCTCTGATAAGACAGTCAAATAGGATAAAGAAAATCTTAATAGTATGTGACAGATAAAGGATATGATTCAGAAAAAGCAAACTCTTTCAGACCTGTAAGAAAAAGACAGAAAACGAAAACTTGTGGAAAATATAGAAAACAGCTGGATTTAATTTTTGATAAAATTGAAATACAATCAAATAAATATAACGAAGACAAAGTTCTCTGTTGCCAAAAGGAAGTTTGGAGAGTACTTCGGACAAGAAAGTTCCATAATCAAATCAAATAAGTAAAATTAAAACTGATAATCTATAAACGTAAATAAAAAGATAGTAAAAATAATTTGAATTAAACTAAGAATTTCTACAGAGCATATCAAACCTAATTAAAAAAAATCAGATGTGGTATTCCAAAGTCCAACTTTCTCAGAAAAAAATTTACTTCTGATTAAATAACGTGTAAACCATAAGTTTTATAGCTAATAATTTTTAAATCACTCATATTGGTGATTTTTTGGTAAAAAGAGCATTGCTCAGTGTCTCAAATAAGACAGGAATCGTAGAATTCGCACGCGGGCTTGAATCACTTGGTGTGGATATCATTTCAACAGGCGGGACAACAAAAGTTCTACGCGGCGCAGGCATCGGAGTTACCGATGTTTCGGACGTAACAGGCTATCCAGAAATGATGGGAGGGAGAGTCAAGACTCTTCATCCAAAAATTCATGGCGGGCTGTTATGTCTACGGGATAGCAAGGAACAGATGGCAGAAGCTGTAACAGAAAATATCGCACTTATTGATCTGATAGCTGTAAACCTTTATCCATTTGAGATAACAGTATCTAAAATAGGTGTGGAACCGGAAGAAGCCATCGAAAACATAGACATTGGAGGTCCAACGCTTCTTCGTTCTGCAGCCAAAAACTACCGTTTTGTGACTGTACTCTCCGACCCAGCAGATTACGGACACATCCTTAAAGAATTACGCTCAAGTGGGATAGTCTCTGATTCTACCCGAGCCGCCCTTGCAGTCAAGGCCTTTAGGCACACCGCTGATTACGATGCTGCTATCTATACTTACCTGAGCAGTACATTGCTCGGAGAAGAAATACTCCACCTGAAGTTTACTGACGGTGTGAAACTTCGCTATGGAGAAAATTGGCATCAGGAAGCCTACTTCTACAAAGAACCCGAAATTGAAGGTCCTAGCCTGGCAAAAGCTATTCAGCTACATGGAAAGAAACTATCCTATAACAATTATGTGGATGCCGACAATGCCCTTCAGACTGTTATAGAACTTGGAAATGCCTCCCCAACAGTATCAATCGTAAAACATAATAATCCATGCGGACTTGCTACTGGAAGCACGCTTATTCAAGCTCTTAATGCTGCCTGGGATGGAGACCCAATTTCAGCTTATGGGAGCATAATCTGCACGAATGAGATTTTTGACCTGGAAGGTGCTACTTTTTTGAATGAAAAATTTGTGGAAATTATTCTTGCTCCTGACTTTAAGCCAGAAGCCCTTGAATACCTTAAGAACAAAAGTGAAAACTTGAGACTCCTAAAACTGCCTGAGCTCAGAAAAGATTTAGGGACTAAGTATACATATAAATATATAATCGGTGGCATGCTCAAGCAAAGTCGCGACATAGGGCTCTATGAAAAATGGGAGTCAGTAACCGACATTCCTTATCCTGAATCCAAAACTTCTCTCTCAAAATTTTGCCTTAAAGCCTGTAAGGCAACCAAATCCAATGCAGTCGCCCTCGCTCACGAATATAATCCCGGATTTTTCATGGTACTGTCTATAGGTGCAGGCCAGCCGAATAGGGTTGACTCAATTCGCAAACTCGCAGCAACAAAGGCTGTAGAAAATCTTAGGGCTCTCTATGGACGAAATAAACCGGATATCCCCTTTGAGGAGTATCGCAAGAAGAAGATGTCAGAGTGTGTTATGGCCTCAGATGCTTTTTTCCCATTTGATGACAGCATAATCCATGCAGCAGAAAATGACATTCGCTATATAATCTCTCCTGGAGGATCAATTCGAGACCGCGAAGTTATTGCTACTGCAAATCTTCTGGGAGTTTCCATGATTTTCACAGGTATGCGTCACTTTCTACATTGAGATTATTCGCAAAAGATAGAACGAATTGAAGCTAGAACCCGGATAAATATGCCATCTCAGTGTATGGTTTACTCTATAAAAAAATTATTTTAAACTCATTTTCAAAAATTTTTCATTCAATTAGTTGTATATTAAGAAAATCAGAAAATAATCTCAAAAAAAGTTTTAGGGTACGAGTTTATTTAGTAATTTAAAAAATATCAAAAGTCTGTAAAAGCCACAGAATATGAAAAAATTAATATGGATTCTTAAAAGTTTATCTTGTTCTGGAAATTCAATTTATGAGTCCAAAATTGGCTCACATTTGCGTCCGGGATAATTTCAACATATAATCTTATGATTGCTTTTTTTATATAATTTATTAATATATACTTCATTTGATATTAACTTTGACCTTTATCCCAGTTTCAATTCGTTGAGGCCTAAATTTCAGGAACTGTCACAATTAATGTCATAATCAGAGTTGACTAAAGTTTTTTTTATGCTTGAGTTCTGATCTATCTTTATTTCCGGCCAGACTTTGACTCCCGAATGGATGATAGAATTGTTCCCTACAATAACTTTATGCCCAATTAAGGTTCCATTTTCAAGGTAACAATTATCTCCTACAATTGTTTCATCTGCCACCACAGCTCCCGAAATATTGGAATATTTTCCTATGTTCACATCATCAAAAAGAGAAGATGAAAAAATCTTTACATTGTTATCAATAGTGCAATTTGAACCTATAACACTGTAAGGTCCAATCAGTACATTATCTCCTATTGTTGTATTTTTCCCGATGGCTATTGGCCCTACAAGTAAAGAATTAGAACCTACCGATACACTATGTCCAATAGAGAGAGGACCTCGTATTCTAGCATTCCTGGTTGTGAAATTCCCTTCAATTGTTGTTCCTGGAAGATCATCAAGCATCCAGCGCTGTGCCTGCCTATAAGCTGCTGAACTTCCCACATCGGTCCATTTTCCCCGAACAAGCATTCCGTGAATTTTTACATTGGCTGCAAGCATGGAGGGAAAAAGATCTTTGGCAAAGTCGTACTTTTTGTTTTCAGGTATCCATTCAAAAATAGAAGGGGTACAAATATAGATACCTGTGCTCGCAAGGTTGCTAAATATCTGACCAGCCGTCGGCTTTTCCAAGAAACGGTGGATATGGTTATTAATATCCATATCTACAATTCCAAACTCTCTTGGATCATCAATCGACAGAAGGCCGATGGTCACTTGAGCATCGTTCGCTTCATGAGAACGGTACATTTCTCTAAGATTAAGGTTAAGGACGTGATCCCCACCAATCACGATAAATGGTTCATTTTTTAAATATTTTTCGGCATTTTTAACCCCGCCTGCAGTTCCAAGCTTTTCTTTCTCATAAACGTAATCTATATGTACCCCTAATATATGCCCATCTCCAAGCTGTTCTTCTATGTGCTCGCCCATATACCCAAGTGTAATAATTATTTCATTGAACCCTTCTCGCGATAGATGCTCTATCAAATGTAAAACGGATGGTATATTTATGATCGGTATGCTCGGTTTAGGATATTTAAAAGTCAGTGGTCTAAGCCTTGTTCCTGTACCACCACACATGATGCATGCTTTCATACTTCCCAAATGTTATTTTATGAATATATTATTACCGATCAATTACCTTATATGAAAGATTATTGGTGATGATTATTGAGAGTGTCGCTTTTCTTCACCACAAAAACCAGGATTTATCAGTCTCACGGAGGTTACAGTGGGTCATTCTAAAATATATTTATAGATTAGATTGATATAGAGCTTTGTCCGAAAGATCATGTATTTTAAGACTAATGATACCGATTTTTGTATATTATTCCCCATGTGGAGAATATTTAAATTTTTATACCTAAGTATACTTAATTTACGCATAAATATACCCAAAAAACAAATATTTTTTAATTAACAAATATATAATAAATATCATGTATCAGAAACCAATTGCACTATGACTTACTATATTGTTTACATCATTGACAGCAACAACAGTAAGCACGGATTATTGCCTGATTATTATCATCTCTATTCCCATTAACATCATCATTATCATCATCATTATCATCATACACACCACTATCATCCCCATTTCCATTGGCATATGCTTTGGTGGCACAATCGCTATGGCTATGGCTCCTGGTATCATAGTTGGTGGAGCTGATAAAATATGGTTAAAAAATTAGTCATAATTGGAATTTTGATATGATATTATCAATGCCAATGATAGGTTAGTGCAGACTACTATTTATCCTGGGTTATTTTATCATAGCTCTTAATATTACCTTGGACTACAGAAAATATCTGATGACAATACAGCCTGATGTTCTAAGTTTGGTTTTGATTGAAAAACTTCCTAATCCCATTTGTGCAGAATTCGGCATATCTGGATTTAGAAAATGACATCTGAATAGTTTTTGTACCTATACCGATGTATTGCAGCAAACCTTATTGCTATGGCAGTGAACCTCTGGCATAACAGAAGTACCATATTTATAACCTTATGGCAGCAACGCAAAGATTTCTTCGTCTAAAGGTTCCAAGGCTAAATTGAGGGGGCAAAAACCAAAGCCTCTTTGAGTAAACATAAACAAAAAAACCACTCAAAACACCATAAAGCAGAAAAAAATCACCAAGTGTAAAATAGATGAAAAATAGTTGAATTTTCATTTCCATTAAATTGAAGTAGTGACTGCAATGACGAACTTAGATCCTAACTTTCGGTGGTCTATAACATATGGAAAGAGCAAAACAGTCCCTAATCACTACATACGGAATTATGAAAACTGACTGCACTTTCACTCTAATACTAAGAGAATCTCACTTTGCAGATGAGATCCAATATCCTCTAAGGTATCAGAAACATTTTCTTCATCTAGCTAATTAGTAACTGTCAACCTTTGCTCGTGATCCAGCTATTCCAGAATTTCTGCAATGTCCACAGGCGGAAGATAGTTCAGTTTCTCCTTCAATATATTTAACTTTACATCGCCGGTAAAACTTCCAATATTTGGAGGCAGGGCTTGAACATAGAACCAGGGGATAAGCATGTTCTTACTTTTGTCATATTTCCTGTAGATCAAATTCAAAAATTTTTCAAGACCTAACCTCCGAAATAGCGCATTTTCAGATGGATCCACATCAGTAACATAGAGTTTGTTCCTCCTTATTACCATCTTGATATCGTATACAACTTTAACATCTATACCCTCTATATCTTGAATTTTTTTATCTAGAACATAATCCTTAAGAAGTATAAATCCCTCGGGAATTTTGCAGGCAAATTTTTCCACATTATTGAGGCTTATATTGATATTCATTTCATCGAATGAACTGACATTGTCCCAAGGTACCATTAATGAGGGATAGCCAAACGGTCTACTTACCACGATGTGTGTGGCCTCTGCTACCTTGTCTTTTTCAATTATGATGAGGTCTAATAATTTCCCTATTTTTTTGCCGTTGATAGTTATTTTTGTCCCCACCATTTTGCTCAAAAAAAAGATGCTTTCAGTTATGTTTTTTTTGGATTCGTTCTCCAGATTTCCACCTCCTATTTACTTTACAAGCGTTTAGAATGTATATATCAAGATTGTTACCGACATTTATTAGATAAAGTCTAAGAGCAAGAATCGCAACCCTTACAAAAGGTGTCATCTTCAAGCATATCTTGCTGTATTTCTTGCTATATTGTTTACTTTTTCTCTCCATCTTCTTGCAATATAACTGATCTGTCCCTTCTCATACATGCATCAATGTAATCTTATATTGTTGTCAACAACTTTACTCTCGTATTGAAACCTTTCCTGAAAAAACGCTACTTCTTAAAGTTTGTTATTGATGGAATCAACCATTTAAATGGTTCTCTAATTGGGTATTAGCTTGCCAGTGATTTATATAGCTATAAATTGGCATCTAAGAGTCCTATGGGAAAACCAGAACAAACGACCAAATAACTGCCAATAATTATATTTGCAGCAGAATCGCTTTCTTTATCTGTTTTGCCTGGCTTGAAAAGCAGTGTGCAATGCGGGTTCTGCAGAAGGCTCGACTATTACTATGAAGAGTTTACCAATTGCAGTATAGAGCTTTTTAAAGAGAAGATCTCTCATAGTCATATGTCCACCACCATTACAACCATGCTTGGACCTGCAAGTGCCAAGTATAAACTCAACCATTCTATGAACCTGTGATATCTGTAGAAGTAACAAATATTTTTCATGAATAGTCAGCTCCAGAGCAGGAGCCCATACGAGATGGTTATATATATAATTTTCTATAGACTGTCTATGTAATTTACGATTCTCCAATCAGATTTTGATTTAAATATCTATTACTCGCTTTCACTACTTGATAGTTAGAGGGAAGTTAGATAAATCTATACATTTGAATACTGGCTAATTTAAATACTTAACATTAATTTTTACTCATGAAAACTCTCACTGATTTTGCTCTTAAAGAAGAATACAAACATATTCAGTCAGTTTGATACAGACTTGCTGAAATTCATTTCTTAATTTATTGGAAATCTTTTCATATCATTTTTGCATCCATGAATTTGGACAAAACAAATTTAGGAGGCAAAACTGAAACTTGGGTCATACTTATGCTTAAAATTTTTGTTCTACAGAAATTGCATGGTATTTTCGACTTTGAACTTGAGAAACAATGTATTTATTGAATTTATTTCATAAAATTTCTTGGTTTTCCTAAGTACATACCAGATAGTACCGCAGTCTATCCTTCATAAAAAAAATTATTGATAGCTAAAACGAGGGAAAAATATTGGGACAGTTGCAGAACTTATTTAATTTCTTTAGTTTAAAAATAAAAAAGAGACAAATTAAAGAGGCTACTTTTATTCATCCAGATATAGGAATGCAAAAGTGAATAAACCTCAAGAAAATGAATCAAAAAAGGTGAGATGAAGTACACATTTTAAAAATAATTATATATTTTCAATCATCGTTTAATTAGGCTATAAGAAGTAAATTTACTTGCGAAATCATCGATTATGAGTTAGTGAAGTGCTTCAGTTTCTAGATTTTTTTAGAAGTTATTTCTCCCATAATTTATTTGCCTTCACCCCACCGCTGATAAATACTGTTTTCGATCCCCAGCAGGTCAAGAGCTCTTCCCACCATTATATCTATTAGATCCTCGAGGGTTTTAGGCTTTGAATAGAAGCCAGGGCAAGCTGGAAGAATGCTTGCTCCTGCCCTTTTAGCCTGAAGCATATTTTCGAGATGTGGGAGACTAAGTGGGGTTTCTCTAGTCATTAAAATAAGGTTTCTCTCCTCTTTAAGACAGACCTCTGCAGCCCTCGTAAGAAGAGTATCAGATACCCCGTTTGCTACTGCACCAAGAGTTTTCATACTGCAGGGAGCAATAATCATTCCTGCTGTCCTATAAGAGCCGCTTGCTATCGGCGCTGAAAAATCTTTTGGGGAATAATTCCAGGTTGCAAGCTTTAAAACTGCTGAGGGAGCGTAATCAGTTTCGAGCTCTATTATCTGATTTGCAGCATCGGTCAAAATCAGGTGAGTTTTAATCCCTTTTTCCGCCAATACCTCAAGAAGACGGATTCCATACCGAACACCTGAAGCTCCACTGATTCCCACCGTTATTTCTATCATCAGTTTCTTCCTTTTAGTTTTGCCTTTTCACAAAAGAGATCAAATCATCTACCATTTCACATGAGACTGAAACGATATTTGTTATATCCTCATGGTGGATATTATCTTTATGGATGCCGGCAATAAATATAGTTGTTTTCTTCGTTGCTATGCTAACCTGTCTTGCACCTTTCAGGGCGAGCTGCTCTTCCCTATGGTCAGGTATTGTTATCACCGAAGAGCTTGCTCTTTGGCTTTTTTCATCAAAAAAACATACGGCAACTGCTCCGATGTGATCCCTCCCTCCCGTAAGAGTCACAATGTAATCATTCCCAATTTTCTTTGCATTAAGTACTAGTTCAATGCTTCCTACATTACGTGTAATCCAAAACAAAATTCCTACCCCAGCATCTAAAGCTTTTGATTCCATGCTTAATTATACTTTTTATATCTTTGCTTAGAAGCAAATTAAGCTACGTCTCCTAAAGTCTTAAAATCTGCTTGAAATTCCTATTTTTTGTAATTACTTATGGAATGCGAAGAATCTCAAATACCACTTCCTTTAGGTAAGGGAATAAAGTGACTCCTCACCCTTTTTTGTATTATATAACCCTCTAAATCATCGCCTCTTCTTAAACTGAGTTTTTTTAGAACATTGTCAGAAATGTGTCACATCTCCGATCGGAATGTGACAGCGTTGGGATTAAATAACTTTAGACATGGCTATGATAAGATCACCTATCACATAGTTTTGGTATCTAATATCGAGAAAACATAATCTGCAATAGTAGAACTAAAAATGATTGCCATTCATATTATTCTTTTTATGAAGCAAATATACAAAATTCATGCTTTGGAAATGTTGGAAGATCATGCTCACTTATTTTTTGAAATTCAATCCAAGCAAACTTCTATCAACTGTAGTTCAATACTTGAAAGAATGTAGTTCTTACATACTTTTTAAATTTCATCCTGACTGAAAAAACGATATTTGTATGGGAGTCTATAATCAAGTAGCAATTTATATCTCTCCGTTGGAACTGTAACAGCTAGCATAATAAAGACTATATCCAGAGATATGGGAGGAAGCAAACAGCAGAGTTTGGATAATCTAGATTAAAGAAGATCTAGATAAACCTCTGATTTTCAGGAGTTAAATATATATCATCTATAAAAACAGAACGAAATTTAGGGGTTTGTCGAAATCCTCTAATGAAAAGTGGTCAAACAAGAATCGATGATTTCTGAGTTTCGACAAACTGAGCAGGTTGCCTAAAAAATACCCCCTCCTTTAAGTTGAGGTGGAGCATACAATTTGATTTTCCTCATAGATCAGTCAGTTTAAATTGTTTTGTGGATTTCTTAACCTCAAAGTAATCTTTTGCGGCCTTCGCCACAACCTTAGAGTGTTCTTTAGGACTATATACCCCCATTCTCCAGTTTTCCATATGGGCTTCTTGAAGAATTGATACGAAATGAGAAGCCTCATTAAGCGGTATCATTCTGTGATCAGTCTTTATCATCGCCCGCATTTCTAACATTTCAGGTGTTTTTGGGATATCCACAATCACGTATTGAGGATCAACCCCGGCATGTTCTGCAATTTCGTTTTCTGCTCTCTGAATTTTGTCGCGGTGTTTAAGTACACCTTTTTCTACATCATCCAGCCCCACATATAGTGCCCGTTTATAAAGTTGCCGGGCATCCAGCAGTCTGGAAATTTCTCCTGCATATCCTGTGGCATTTCTCATAGCTGCAACAAGATCTATGTCATCCATCTGTCCAAGTCTCGAAGGATCAAGCTCCTGGTTTTCTATCATGTACTCAACTGCTTTAGAACACATTGATTCCGAGATTCTGGTTACATGGTGGTAGTAAACAGATGCGTTCATCCAAAAACGTGAAACAAGGAGAGATTCAGCAGCTTTCAAACCTCCATGTTCTACAACAAGCCTGTCTTCGTAAAAATCCATCTGATTAATCAGACGGTGGTAATCCACCACTCCGAAAGCAACGCCTGTGTAATGAGCATCTCGGACAAGATAATCCATTTTGTCTACATCAATCTCGCTGCTAATAATCTGGCCTAGAGAGGTTTCCCCTTTGACATGTTTTGCAAGGTTTCTTGGAGAAAACCCACATTGTTTCAATATTTCTCCTATTTCTCCTTTTACCAGTACTTCCTTTAGATCATCATGCCTATGTCGTGTATACTTGTCAATAATATTTTCTGTAACATGGGAAAAAGGTCCATGTCCAATATCATGCAAAAGTGATGCGATTTTTATCTCAGTTTTTTTGTCATCTTCAATTGAGTCAAGATTCTTGGTTAGCATAGAGGCAAGGTTCATTGTTCCAAGGGAATGTTCAAAGCGGTTATGATTAGCTCCGGGATAGACAAGATTTGAAAAGCCGAGCTGCCTGACTCTTCTTAGGCGCTGCATCTGGGGAGTCGAAAGAAGTTCCTGAACAAAATCGTCCAGTTCGATGTAACCGTGTATTGGGTCAAGGACAACCTTCATTATTATTTAGACAGATGTCATTATATATCGCTGTTACTATCACTATGTTACTGCAAAATTTGCAGAAATACCTTCTGCCAGAAATTGGGAAAAAAACAGAAAAAGGTACCATAGTGATCATATTTTCAGGTGGCACTGGAACTCCAAAACTCCTTGATGGACTTAAGGAAATCCTCCCACCGGAGGAACTGACCATTGTTGTAAATACCGGCGAAGACCTATGGGTTTCGGGAAACTTAATATCCCCTGATGTGGATACTGTGCTCTACCTATTCTCAGACCAGATTGACAGAAAAAAATGGTGGGGAATAAATAACGACTCATTTGAGACTTATGAGCGAATGAGAGAACTCGGAGTCACAGAAAGAATGAAACTTGGTGATAGAGATAGAGCGACTCATATTATTCGCTCGAACCTTGTAAGGAATGGGGTATCCCTCACAGAGGCAACTCTAAAACTCGCTTCCATTTTTGGAATTAATGCACAGATTTTGTCCATGTCTGATGATCCTGTCTCAACTTATGTCGAAACTTTTGAAGGGATTATGCATTTCCAGGACTTCTGGGTTGAGAAACATGGGGAACCCGATGTAATGGGAGTCGATATAAGGGGAGTCTCAGAAGCTTCAATTTCTCCAAAAGTTCTTGAAGCCCTGGAAAATGATGATAATGTCCTCATAGGGCCAAGTAACCCAATTACGAGCATAGGTCCGATTATTTCGTTGCCCGGAATGAAAAGTTTGCTGAAACAGAAGAAAGTTGTGGCAGTCAGCCCCATTATTGGCAATGCCCCAGTAAGCGGACCTGCTGGAAAGCTGATGCAAGCCTGTGGGCTCGAGGTCTCTTCTATAGGAGTTGTGGAGTATTATCAAGATTTTCTTGACATTATTGTTTTCGATGAAAGGGATCTGAAAGATGAATTCGCATTTGAGAAGCTGGGATGCCGTGCATACCGTGCTGACACCCTTATGACCTCAACTGAGAAAAGCAAAAAACTTGCAGAATTCGTAGCAGGGCTCTTTGACACTATTATCTGATCCTTAAGCTTATTATTCTATTTTCATATTTAGTGGACTTTTCATGATATCATCTGGCTTTATCAGTGTTCCATTCAATTACAGCATTTCAGAATTTAGTTAATTCTGAAATTATTTCGATAAAACAGAAGAATATCAGTGTTTTCAAATATTTTAAGTTCTGAAACCATTTCTACAATTGAGGAAAATATCAAGAAAATTAGTTAAGGTAATTAAGTCATTGCTTAGTATAACGAAAAATGGCTCCACTTCTGGTATAGACATCGCCAATTTATTATTTGAATCTTCGCTGGGTCATTATTCTTTGATTTTAAAGATAGCTTCTGATTTCCTTAAATTACTTCTTTTATTTTTAATGTCATCAAAGGATAGAGATTACAGAGGATTTCGATAGACCCCTAAATTTTGTAATATTCATATAAATTGTATATAATTAGTACATAAACGGGCTTTGTAGAGAACCTTCCGAAATCAGTTGCAAAAAGCTGAAAACAGGTAAGTAAAAACAATAATGTAGACTCTACATCTCAGAGGATTTCTACAGAGCCCATAAACGATTCTTTACAATTGCTTAAGTTTCACTAACAGCTACTTCCACATGTATCCTCAGTATTTTGACCCCTTTGCGATTGAAAGACTTGTTAGTCCTCGAATAAGTTAAGCTGACCTTAATGATGCTGAGTTAGGACAAAGGCTTGACTAGACTCATAAAGTATACTCAACTTAATTTTTTACTGAGTTAGTCTTGAAATGATGAAAAATTATCACCATCAGTACTCAACTTCCACATTTTGAAGCTACAAATTTTAGAGCTTATGGAGACTACAAACATATCACTGACAGTTTCTCTATCAAAATTTAGATAAACTCCAACTTTAGGACGGTCGTTTATAGTGCATACGTATGCAATGTGCTGAAATTGTAGATCTATGGCGATTCTCTTTTTTATTGTATGATGGGTATCTATGATATCCAAATGTAGCTGCAATTATATACAAACTTAAATATATAGGTTAAATAATAAATCTGCGTGGATACAAAACCGCTTCGCAAGCAAAAGTCACTAAACAAGAATTGGAGTTTGAACTGATGAAATATTTGGATTATTGATACAAAAGTTAAACATGGAATTATAAATATAATGTTGTCTATTGGGGGAATATGAAGCCTAAAGATTGTTTTAACTGCGAGCAATCTAAAATTACTGGATCATGTACTATCTTTTTTTGTGAATTATTACAAAAAAAAGTTTGGGGCTATGGTACGGATAAAGATTGCCCTTTGCAAGACTAACTCAATGAAAAAATAGTAATGAATTTTAATTTTGTGCCATACGTAAGACTGGATACCTCTAGACAGTGTAATAATTTAAAGATTGAAGTCAAAAAATCATCGTTGTCAAATCATGACTGCAATTTATAAACTTGTTTTTACCCACGCGTTTTTGAGATTATTCTTTCTTTGATATCAGATTTAAGGCTATCATGAAACTAATGACAAATATCATAATAAGTATTATTATATTTTGTAGGCTGCTTATATCTGAAAAATTATAGACAAAGGGAGCAGTAATGGAATAAACTGTGTTATTGGTGTAATAAGTGTTCTTTTGATTTAATCCAAAATAAGCTGCCTCTATAAGTACTGCTATAATTAATATGAGACCTGCTATTATGAAGCAACGTATTATATTATCCAATTTCATTTTTAATCATCTTTGTTATAACTGCATCCTGAAATATAATCAAATTTGTGCAAGTTCTGTCTCATGCGCCACATGACCTCATACGACCTGCCACAGTATACAAATAGTTTGAATTTTAGTTTCACCGCTTTTAAGACAGTTAATCAATTTGTAACATCTTTATGTGTACTCTTACTAGCACATCAACAATTAAATTATATTATTAATAAACTCTGAATCTATCTATATCCTTACATTAAAATACTATTTTAGGAGCTCGTCAGTTCCGAAACCAGTTCTACAAATCAAAAAAATATTACACCAATTATTTAAGGTAATGTAGCCATAGAGCATCATGAAGAAGTATAGTATGAGCACAGACAGTTTGTTGTTTGTACTTATGAATTACGTAGTATCATTGATATAATACTTTTACTTGATAAAGCAAATTATAGCTATCAAGAATTTCTGAATGCTTAGAGGATTTCAATACCCTCCATAATTTTGTCATATGCTATAAATGGTATATTGTAGGCAAATAGATACACAAATTCTATATATGTGTACATCTGCAGAATGCCGAATTCTTTATTTGGGAAAACAAATTGTGAAATTTTTAAGATAATATATTTTAAAACCAAGGTTTAATACATTGCTGTTGACTTCCATGATATTTATTATTATGGAAGTATAGATATTATATATATATGGAGTTTAAAACCGAAGAATGAGATTTCCTGGGGAAATTCATTTTTCATCTTATATATAATTAAAAGCTCAAGCTAACACTCAGTGTTATAGCATAAATGAATTAAGCAAAGAATATTCTATCTTCATGAATGCTTAGCCAGAAAGATTGAAATAATGGAAGTAAAAGTGGGAACCTTATGCATTGATATAGAGTTTTTCAAAGAGAAGTAGTCTCAGAAATGGATGATTACAAGCTGGGGTTTGTAACCGCAGTTAAATCCAACAACAGAATAAAGTAAATTCTTGGAAAATACAAGATGAGAATAGAAATACTTCTACTGTACTTTAATACAAGTTTAAAGATGGTAGACCAATTTACAATATTATATAAATGTTGAATCAAAACAAAGAATAAGATCTTATTTGCAACAAATAAAAATGTGGATCTAATAGACAAATTTTACAGGAAAAAATCTTATCGGTGCTGAAAACGATGGATATAGAAACTGGATATAGAGTGAAAACTATTTTAAGATACGAACATAAACAAGTCACCTTTGCAAGAACACTATTTTTTTATAATACAAAATATAAGATATAACATTTTTAATGTGTCAACTTCCTTCCTTGAGACTATAGCACATCAAATGAAGTCAACAATCAGTCCGAAATCATTGATAATATTTCAGATTTCGATAAACCCTCTAATTGTATTATATGCTTATAAGTGGATATAAATGACTTGTGAAAATCATAGGTTTATCAAAATTTCATAGTATTTAGAACATTAAATTATTCGTCATTTTAATAAGCTCCTAATCCCTTTGCATCTCTATTGTTCAATTAGACTTAAGAATAAGGGGGTAAATTTTTGAATGGACTTTGTGAAAAATGGATATGAAAATAAAAACGCACTAATAAGCAGGTATATTAGTACCGACAAACCAGCAAAAAGGAGGGAAATTTGAGGCAAAACATTAAGTTTTGTAGAAATATAGTTTTGATAATAAAAGAAGAGGAGTTTTGAAGAAGTTATCCAAAGCGATCTTTGAGCCAAAAACAGATATGTCGAATGAGAAATACACAGATAAGCATGTTGGAAGGAATTGTAGCTCAAGTATGTACCACTTCTTTCGATGGAATGAAGATGTGTAGCCTACAATTCTTGCTGAAAAACTGAGTCAAAAAAGTTTTTGAAACCATAAACAATGAGAGTGTCTGGCTTACTCCAAAAAAAGCAAAATTATGTTTGGTTGAGACGGGGATAATGTATTCAGACGATTGATGATAAAGCTCGAGACAGGATGTACTATCTTCTTAATATTTATGGAGACGATTGCGATCCGAAAAAATCAATTATCTGTCTTGGTGAAAAATCAAAGAAACTACTGAAATATCAGAGAATTATCATCACCAAGAGACCTCAAAAATCAGAAAAGTATGGTTATGAATATATCCGAAATAGAACATCAAGCATATTCATGCTGTGGAATTCAAAGCGATGAGAGGGTGATACAGGTCACCGAAAAAACAAACATCAAAGCTTAAAATTAAATATCGACAAATATTTACTACTAAGAAGCTGGAGGACAAGGACATACTGAGTAACAAAAATTAATTGTCTCAAATTATATAAAAATGAGCAAAAATTGAGGCCCGATAAATGGAAAAGCAAACAGTTGTTAGAGCAGGAAAGACACTGAATCTTCTCTTGTTAATTATTTTTATAATAGCAGTCGCATGTGCCACAGTAAGCGCAAATACTGACATCAGTAAATTTGGGCTAATTTCTAAAAAAATTTATCTTGATGAGTATAATAGAGGATTCCATGATGGATCCATCGCAGGATACACTGCTGGAATGAAAGATGGATATACCAACTGTCAAAAAGGGCTAGACAATAAAATTGGAACTAGTGGGAAAATCAACTTGGTATTAGAGAGTAATTCTACCTTTGATCTAGGATATACTGACGGATTCAATAACGGATACTTGCAAGGACAAAGTGCCGGATACCAAGTCGGACACAATAGATATCACCAAATACAAACGTCAAGGAAAACAGGCCTAAACAATCCATTTTTAATGGGCAACGATTTTCATGCACAACTTAGGATACCAAGTATACTATTTTCCTACATAATTATTAATTATTGATACAAAAATGACAATCTCTATGTGTTTAATATTTCTATGGAATACAAATATGATAGCATCGAACTTGCGAGGTTGAACTACGAAATAAATAAGCTTTAAGTCTTTATACTATACAAAAAATGAATTTGGTTACTACCTCTATTGGAATTGGTTTTGTACTTCAAGTGATGATTATCATAACTTTTAAGCGAAGAGTGTATAAAAATGATAAGCAAAAATAGTATAAGTATAAAAGTACATCGCTTTGCGATGTATAACAGAATGTTGGAGGGGGAAAATGATCCATATATCACAAACATCTAAAAAGGTTCCTTGAATATCAAAAAAATTCAAAACAAACATGAAATTCTTCGAATAATGGGGTCAAATAAATGAAAATGGCATCCTCCAGGTTTTTTAACATTTACTCCATCTTTCCCACTTCCTTCAGATGTACACAAGAATTTCATCTATTTTTTCAATATGACAATAGCTTAAAAATTAATTTAACTTTCCTGAACGATAGTAAGCAAATAGGCAAACAAATTGTACATTTGTGTATATCTACAGAATTTCGATGAATCTTTTCAGAATATGCAGTTGGAAGCAAAAGCAAAAAATTTTTTGAAGGAACTGCATAAAAAAAAGAAAATTAATGAAGTAGCCGTAAAAATAAAAACCCCCTTCATAAATTCAGGAGCAAAAATGGGGTATTGGGCTTGATTACTCTTTAAGGGCCAAGCTCAAGAGCTTAGTGTAGGAAGTAATTGAACTCTAAAATGTTAGATAATAAATGGAAGATATTCTTTATCTAAAATTAAACAAAAATGGGATATTCTCGGGAGGGGGAAACATATCGAGCAAAAAAATTTTATTGAAAAATTATTCAACTCGTTAAAAAAACGAAATTCAGATCAAAAAATTAAGAATATTGTCAAAAATACCATTTTTGCGGCTATCCTTTTACCCTTTGATCCAGTCGGTTACCCAGCAACCTGCTGCGGGGATGGGGACTACCCTGATAACCATTATTAACTACCTTATTCATATTTTGAGCTAACTTTGCACTATAACATAGAACTACAGAATGCAAACCACTGCGTCTATAAAATGAACACCACGTTGTTTTTATGTATTAAGTATTAGTACAAAATTTTACTTAGACAATGATATAATCATTTATTTGAAATAGATATACTTTGAAATTGATAAAAAGTACTGTTCTTAGTTCGTTTCAATGATATTAATGATGATCAGATACATCCTTAAGTAGGTGCTGAATCAAAATATCCTTCTTCAAAGTAATGCAGATTACAAAAAGTATCACAGCAAGAAAAATCTTGAAAGAATACTCGGAAATGGACAAAATATTATGTGGTGAACTATGAAGTGAGGGAAAGTACTTTGAATTATGGGTTATAGTCAACTTCCAATATAATTAGAAACTATGTTGAAAAGCAGGGAAACCAGGAAACAAAATAATATGAACAAATGAAAATATTTGGTTTTGAGTAATGCCTTTATAGCCAAAAAAGTAGCGTGAACACATCCGATTGCTTGCAACGGAGTTTGCCACCATAACTTTGATAAATTATTCATGTCACGTAACTATTCAGACTGGCAAATACACTATCAATAATTATTTTTACTAAAATTTACTGAACAAATTTCGGTAGGCTGATCTTATATTACTGTCAGCTATTGATCATAGTTTTTATTTTCCATGAGTTCGGAATCAGAATTATCTTTTGCATTAAAATGGATATATACCAATTGATATTTAGTAAGCTGACCATTTATATGCCACTGATAATGTACGAATTCAAGAGATCAAGCCTAGGTCCACAAAATTAATCAAGAAAAGATTGATGAACTTGACAACTACAAGCAACTTAATTAAAATAGAATTAAAAAGTATAGCTGTGCTAATTTTGAGAATATCAAAAGATAATTTATGACAAAAACTCAGACTGTAAGTTAAGATATACAACCAAATTTTACATATTTATAAGTTTAATAAGATCACCTAGAAATTAAAATAGGAATGAATTTCATTAGAAATTAGCGCACACTGTCTAACTGAGAGTAGAAAGTACTAATGTTTATCGATTCAAAAAACATAAAGCATTATGTGAGGTTTATTTCATCCCCCCAAGGATCAGGGATTTGGGACCAGTAAAACTATCGAAGCAAGAAAATACACAAATTATAACGATTCAGCAGCAGTTACCTAAATTTGAATAATTTTTTAGTAAATATTAAGGCATAGATAAATAGTCGTGTGAGCAACAAAAATGGGAAAAGCAACCATGAAAAATTTCTTTCCTTTATAATACCCCTGATCATACCAATAGTACCGATAACAATTTGTTCATGAAATAGTTCTTGTATAGATAGCCCCGTAGATTGAAAATTATTTTTTGTAAAAGATGTTGCACCGAGAATTTGTTTTTTCACAAATTTCTTCATTGACAAACCCATATCAGTATCATGATAAATTGGATCTTTAATATAAACTAATTTGTAACCTGTGTCTTTTAATTTTTTAGCCAAATTGAAGTCTTCTCCCCAATGAACATCTCTATCAATACCTCCTACATCATCAATAGCTTTCTTGAGAAATAATGCACATCCTCCACCAACTATACCTCTCTTCCTCTTGATACGATCTTCAAGTAGAAGATTGCTAAAATTCATGTACATTTTCATAAATGGAGGTCTGTTTGGCGGAGCAATATTCTTTGGCCAAACAGTTCCAATTTCTTTATTGTAGTAAAAGTATTTTATTGAGTTGAGTAACCATTTATTATGGGGGAAGTAATTATCACTATCAAAACTACCTACTATCTTACCAGTAGCATGGTCTATTCCGGTTTGCCGAACACTCCCTAATTTACCATTATCAAAATATACATTCTGCGTATATTTTTTTGCGATTTCTACTGTCTTATCATCAGAGCCATTATCAACAACAATAATTTCCATATCAGGATAATCTTGATTGGAAATACTACTCAAACACTCATTTAAAGTTCTTTCGCTGTTAAATGTTGGAATCACGAATGAAACTCTTGGTTTTTTCTCAGTAATTTCGATATTATTAGAGAATGTATCGCTATCAATTACATAATGACTGTAATTCTTTTTAATTATATAATTGTCAACCATCTCCAGAATCATCTCACATTCTTTATCCTCATTAATTTCAAATTATTCCCAATAATCTCTAGTTATTAAATTTTCTCCTGATAAAGATGGAATCAACAATTGTATGCTTTATAATGAGGACTATCTAAAACTACCCTGCATTTTCTTTGCTGACATTCCATCTGTATTGGGAGACCGCAGTTTAATTTATACACTTTGATGATATATAGCTTATTATTGATTAATATGAAGGCGCCAGTCAATTTCAAACAGTCTTTGATTATTTAATGGGTGGAGGAAATAAAACCCAGATGAAACTACTGCTGTTAACGTTATACCAAACGAGGGAATTTAATCTACCCCTATGACTGTCTCAGAAACCCACTACAGACTTATAATAATTATGCAGCCATTATTCTGAAGTCGATAAATATTACTACTATGCCAATTCTTGAAAAAAAATATTCAACTAATGTTTAATTGTGTACTTCTGGATTATTTATGTAATTATATTATGGGTCAGATATTTTCAATAGATTCCTGATAAATATCAGCACGTTATTCCTTAAAATCCGATATATCAATTTTTCCTTCACCTTGTCCTGCTTCATCGGACTCATTATAACTGCTCATCCTACTTTTTTTCATAAGAATTACATAATCTGCGGAATTTTTGAGAGCTATGGAAAAACCAGGTTCAACCCCAAAAATGATTGTTTCCTTACCATGTTCATTTGCTTTGTTAAGGAGTGGTTTGAAGTCCGCATCCCTAGTCACGAGCGCTAGGGTGTCAATATGGGGGTTATAGACCAGCTCCATACCCTCTACAGCGAGGCGCACATCGACATCACTAGAACAGATAATTGGCTCAAGTCCATGATTTTCAATGGCTTCAACAAGTTTTTCAGAGGCATACTGATTGAGGAAAACGCGTCCTATTTTAATATTTCCGTAATCTTTAAGAACGTCTCTGATCTCCTCCAGATTCACATCAAACTCTTTTCTGAGAATATTTGGACCGTCCACTAGAAGTCCTATTTTCCTTCTGCCAATCTCTTTTTTCGAGCGCAGGTATTTGGAGATGGAATCGATTCCATCTTTTACAGGTCTCATCATCAATGTCCTCTGTTATCCTAGAACTCAAGGAACATTTCCTTTTACCACATTATCATGAGGCGGAAGATACTAGCATCAAGCCATGTGACAAATGATGCGTCCAACAGCTCTCCAATCTACCGCTACAAAGCTAGCCTCAGCACCCAAACTGAGGCAATACCACAGTTTATAGTCAAATATTTTTGATTTTTAATTCTTCATACCGCAATTTAAGTAGTAATTTAGTATATCTAATATCCACTTTTCTATAGTAAAACATTTGCTATCTTAGGCAATTACAGGATGTAACTCTATACAGTTATAAGGAATTAGACTGAAACCAAGACTATCCTATGAAAGTAACATGAATAGTAGTTAGTATAGAATCTGGAACTGCATATTAATATATAAATATAACAATAATTAGGTTAGTACAATTGCAATTCTTCACCGAACTTAACCTATTATTTCAAAAGCAGATTTACTTCTTATCGCTTATTAACCACCAATTGCCAACATAGCCATAGCTTTTCCGAGTAAATATATTAGTTAATATAAGTATATGTGGAATATATCTATATAGGTATATATATCTAAGAATATATAGAATTTTATTTAACACCTATGCCTAGAATCAAACATAAATCACAATGTCTTGGCGCATTTACTTCAAATGGAGTTAAATGCTTAAACCCTGTTATCATAACCCATATACAAAAAACTCCATTTTTTATTCTTTCGAAGTTGCCTAATAAGCTCTTTTTCACGATTTTGGAATGGATGGCTATCCAAAAGTCATCACGCATCCAATTCAGATTATGGTCCAAAAATACCCTTAAAAATTAGTTGAACCAGCATCTAACAAAAACAGATTTAAGGCTATTAGAGAGGCAAATCACGAAATGTTTATTTAACAAATTGAGCCTTTCATCAAACCTGGAAAAGTTATTAGTTTGCTGTTGATTTCACAGATGATCCAATTATAGTGACAATAATGGAGGCTATATAGCTAGCAGAAAGAGAAAACATCAACTAACTCTATCTCATCTCCTAAGCAACGTGTTATCTATAAAACTTATATATTAGCAGGCGTAGCATATTGTTTGTCTCAACTTTTGTAATATAACAATAAACTTGACTTGAATAGTGGTTGGAATGTATATGCCATTGTTGCTACTAGGTGAATTCCTTATAACTTTCAACTCCAAGTTTACAGTACTCATTAATTCCTAATGAAAATCAATCCTATTTCCACCTCAAATTGAGGTGACAAAATTTATGAACATAGAACATTTGATTAAATATTCTATTGAATAGTTTAAATTTTTGTACTAATAAAGATGTTAACATTGTCAAAATTAACAAAAATATATTTTATCATACAATTTACCTTGAAGTTGATTTTAAGCGTCAAGTTCATTAATTTTCTTTCGATTAATTTTGTTGAACTATGTTATATGCAACCTTAATATATAGAGGGATATTTTTGTCGTTCCTTACCAACAGAGCCCCTCATAATCTATGTTTTTAGCTTTAATTATCCGTCTTCCATCAATTACTATCTTTTTCTTCATTTTTTCGAATTCAGATTCAAGCTGCGTGAACTCATCCCATTCTGTCATCACAAGACAGGCATCAGCACCCTCAAGCGAATCTTCAGCATTCCTAGAATAGCCGATTGTCGGAAAGACTCGCTTCATTTTTTCGCTTCCCGTAGGGTCATAAGCAGAGATATTTGCCCCAAGCCTCAGTAGTTCAGCAATGACAGGTATTGCTCTGGATTCTCTGATATCGTCTGTTCCATCTTTAAAGGCCAGACCAAGAACTGCAATTTTTTTATTTCGGAGGTCCCCTATTTTTCTCTGGAGAATTTCTATCATCAAAAGTGGTTGTTTTTCGTTCACTTCAATTACAGATTCTAGTAGTATGGGTGAGTACCCTATTTCTTTTGCCTTTCCTATGAGGGCTTTTACGTCTTTTGGGAAGCAAGACCCTCCAAAGCCTACTCCAGAATTCAAAAATTTTGGAGATATCCTGAAATCTTTCCCCACAGCCTCCATAACTTTGTAAGTATCTATACCTAGTTTTTTGCAAATGTTTCCTATTTCATTGGCAAAGGATATCTTGGTTGCGAGTAGAGAGTTATTCACGTATTTGATCATCTCCGCTGTTGTCGGGTCAATAAGGGTGACTTCGCATTCAAAGGTCCGGTAAAGTTCTGAAACAAGGTCTCCTGATTTTCGGTCTATTGCTCCAATAACTATTTTGTCGGGGTGCATGAAATCATGGACTGCTTTCCCTTCCCTGAGAAATTCGGGGTTCACTGCTACTCCGATATCTTTACCTACTATTTTTCCTGATGCTTCTTCGAGGATAGGAAGAACAAACTTCTCAGTTGTTTCGGGAACAACTGTACTTTTTACGACTACTACGTGGTATCCTTCTTTCGTTTTCAGTGCTGCTCCAATACTTTTTACTGCTGCACGGACAATTGAGAGATCTATACTTCCATTTTTTGCTGAGGGAGTCCCTACACAGATAAATGAAACATCTGTTACCTTGATTGCAAATTCATAATCATTTGTCGCAATTAGCTTCTTTCCTGCATACTTTAGCAAAAGGTCCCGGAGTCCCTCCTCATATAGAGGAGAGATGCCTTCATTGATATTCTTTATTTTGTTTTCGTCAATATCTACACAGACTACTTCATGCCCAATTTCTGCGAAGCATGCGGCGGTGACTGAACCCACGTACCCTAAACCTATCACGGAAACTTTCATATATCTAACCTACTTTTTGGATTTGCAGAGGTAATAAATTCCAATTCTTATTTATTTTTTGATTGCCATCTTCTTACATTATCCCCATTAGGAAATTTGGTCCTGTCCGTACGTTATTGATCAATTATAAAAACAAGCATAATCCTGCGTTTAATCTGCATTTGAGGAAAATTTAGAAAGATTTATATATCTATGATTTTCAGTAGCTATGAGCATGAATGAAAATTATCAGTTCATCGGATTTATATCTTCAGGACATCAGTACTTATTCATATATTTAAATAGTTTAACTGTTTAATGTATTATAGAGTTAGCATATAGTATATGCTCTGACAACTCCTTTATAGAAACTTAGGGGTATTTGTAATGCTTTCAATTTTTTCAATAGGTACTGAAGGATTTTCAGCAGGGAGTTCTTTTCCAGGAGTAGGGATCTGTTTTCTCTATACCGTTTTTGGAGTCCCAGTATATTACCAGATTACTATCCTGGGGCTAATCGCTCTTTTTGGAATGAAGGAAATGCTAACTGTCTCCACCAAAAAAGACAACCTTTCAACTGACTCCATGGATATGAGTATTTACCCTCTAATGATATGTTTCATTGCCACTTTCCTCACCATGGCATTTGGAATAATTTCTTCATAATTATCACCTTAAAATTAACTAATTTTTGTATTTTTAAAAAACTTTTTTTCTTGATGTTATGTAGATTTTTTTGTTAAATTTCTGAGTTATAATATAACTACTTGTTATATTTCAGAGATTTTAATAGCCTATAATTAATATATTTTATAAATAGTGATAATCTTTGTTAAGAAATTTTGTTTCCATAACTATTTATTATGGAAATAGTTATCTTCTTATAAGAATTACATTTGTTATTTTTCTTATATTAAGAAAAAATTAAGCTTTATAAGTAACATTATTATGGAAACAGTTTCAGCCGAGGGATTAAAATAATTTTTTACATATGTAAGACAAAGAGAGATGTAATTAAATTTTCATTAGAGTAAAGGAGCGGATGTAAATGAGAAGTCGACAATATACTTCTCAATAAAATAGGAAAGATAGATTTTCTGATTTGTTAAAATTACCTTCTCTAATACGCTTTCATATTGGCTTTTGAGCTATTTTTATTCCTTGGTTCTTCGAGAATCTGTCATACAAACAACTGTTTGTCTCATTAGGTACATTGTAATTATGATAAGATTATAGGGAGTGAAAATATTGAGAGTCCTTATTGATGTAGGCCATCCAGCACATGTTCATTTTTTTAAAAATACGATATGGAGTCTTGAGAAGAAAGGACACAAAGTAATGGTGGTCTCGCGGGATAAAGATGTAGTATTGGAACTGCTGAAGGCCTACAAAATCCCACATACAGTTTTAAGTAAAGTGAAACCTGGAAAAGTTCATTTGCTTGAAGAGTTGTTTATAAGAGAGTATAAACTTCTCAAAATAGCCAAACGATTTGACCCTGACGTTCTAATGGGTATTCTTTCTCCAAATGTAGCTCAGATAGCATGGATTCTGCGAAAAAAATCCATAATTTTCAACGATACAGAGCACGCAGTACTTGTCCAGAAGATCACATATCCTTTCTGTGATATAATCTGCACCCCTTCATGCTATTTAAAATATGAAGGGAAAAAACAGATACATTATAGTGGTTACCATGAACTAGCTTACCTTCATCCATCTTATTTTAATCCACACAATGAGATTATTAAGGAACTTGGGGTAGAGGTAGGTGAGCCCTTCATTATCCTTCGTTTCATCACATGGGAAGCGCATCACGATGTAGGACAGCGTGGAATCGAGAACAAGTTGCGACTTGTTCAGGAACTTGAAAAATTTGGGAAAGTTTTTATTACCTCAGAAGGGCCACTGGCAGAGGAGTTTAAGAGATATAAGATAAGAGTCACCTCCGAAAAAATTCATCATCTGCTTTATTATGCTGCACTGTATGTGGGAGAGGGAGCTACTATGGCTGTTGAAAGTGCCATACTGGGGACTCCTTCGATATATGTTTCTACTCTTGCAGGAACTATGGGAAATTTCTCTGAACTCGAAGAGAACTATGGTTTGCTTTTTAACTACAGTGATTCTGAAGCTGCCCTTGCAAAAGCCTTAGAACTTCTGAAAAATCCAGAACTTAAGAAAACTTGGAGCCTTAAAAGAGCTGCTCTTCTAAGGGATAAGATCGATGTAACTGAATTCACGGTTAAGCTCATAGAAAGCCTTCCTGTAAAGAAATCTAGAATCTCTTTGCCTGCAGTCTCGGATGAGAGTTATGCATGAGTTATTGAAGCAAAATCAAAAGATATGGGATCTATTCACCCGAAAAGAAGAGTATTATCCCACCAATCTGGATGGACACGGCCGTTTCCTCTACGATGAAAGCGCCCTTGAACAGGCCTTTGAGCCGAAGGTTTCCATATATCTACTGGATCAAGGGATGGAGATTGAATATCCTGAGAACAAAACCTTTGCCGTTTGTTTGACTCATGATGTAGATGATATTTATCCGCCTCTTTCCCATAGCTTACTTTCCTCAGTCAACTGCCTTAAAAATTTGAATTTTCACGATTCTGTAACCCATATACTGTGGAAGTTCAGGGGAAAAGAACATTCTCCTTATTTTAACCTTTCGGAAATCATGGATCTTGAAGCTAAATTCGGAGCCAAGTCCTCTTTTTATTTCATTGCTGCAGAAGATGACCCCATAAGATTCAGATATTATATCGAGGACATGGAACACAATCTGGGAGAAATTTCAGATAAAGGGTGGGAAGTTGGCCTTCACGGAGGTTATTATTCATATAATAATCCAGAAGCGATAAAAAAAGAAAAAAAACGACTTGAAGCTGTTCTGGGAAAAAAACTCCTTGGTTTTCGCAACCATTACCTGAGATTTAGAACTCCAGATTCCTGGGAAATACTGGCAGATGTTGGTTTCAGATACGATTCCACTTATGGACTCCAAAATTCAGTCGGCTTTAGGAACGGAATGTGTCATCCATTCAGACCATACAATCTAAAAAAAAATCGAGAAATAAAGATCCTCGAAATTCCGCTTGTTATAATGGATGTTGCTCTTTTTACGGTTTCAAAATCTTATGAGGAAGCTTGGGAATGCACAAAGAACCTAATTGATACCACAGAAAAGCTCAATGGTGTCATTACCCTATTATGGCACAATTTTGTTTTCGGTTGCAGTTTCCGAAAAGATTGGGTAAGATTATATGTAAAAGTGTTGCAGTACTGCTATGGAAAAGGGGCCTGGATGACAAGCGGGGACGAAATTTACAGGTGGTGGGAAAATAGATCCTGAGTTTGAAGGAAAATACTTACTGATTACGCCTGCAAAGAATGAGGAACAAAATCTGCTCGAGGCCTCGAGATCTGTAACCGGGCAGAAAATAAAACCTGAGCTATGGGTACTAGTTGACGACGGTAGTACGGATAGGACTCCATTTATTATCAAAAACCTCATGATCAGTCACTCCTGGATTCAGAGCATAAGACTGCCCCCGAGACCAAGAGATATAACTTTTCACTACAGCTATGTCTGCAAGCAGGGCTTTGATTATGCACTTGAGTACTGTAGAGAGAATAACATCAAATTTGGATACATAGGCCTTCTTGATGCTGATACAGTGTTAGAGGAAAACTATTTTGGGAAACTTCTAACTAAGTTCAAAAAAGATAATTCTCTCGGAATTGCTAGCGGAGGTGTATATTACAATAATGGCGGGAAGCTTTCGTTGGAAATGACTGATAAAAACCTTCCTCGTGGTACAGGACGATTTTGGAAAAAAAAATGCTTCATCGAAACAGGCGGATACCAAGTAGAGCCATCACCAGACTCCATTTCAAATATAAAAGCTCTCCTGAGAGGCTGGAAGCTCATGCAATATCCTGATATCATTCAGATCCAGAAGCGTGAGACAAGTGCAGCAAATGGGTTATGGAGTGGATATGTCAAAAATGGATGGATGGCTTATTATCTTGGCAAAAATTCTCTTGCAGCTCTACTAAACATACTTTACCGTTCCGTGAAATACCCTTACTATACAGGAGCTGCATACTTCTGGGGGTATATTAGTTCGGCCATCAGAAGGGAGAAACAAATTCAGGATCCTGAAATAAGAGCCTACTACCACAATTTCACGTTCTCAAAGCTGTCTTCCAGAATTTCTGGAATTTTGGGCCGAGACTCCAAAGATCCACGTAATGGAGAGCACTGAATGCTATTGACCATCCAAAAAGAAAGATCCTTAAGAAGGTGATATTTTGAAGATGCTTTTTCTGGACATAGTATGGCCTCTTTCTCTAGCTGATGGCTCGCTTATTCACAGATACGAGCTTGTAAGCAATATGGCTCGACTTAATAATGATATCCACATATTTACTACTGACAAAGCTTTTCTTTCAAATATAGATAACATTCACCATCATTATGTCTCACATGGAAGCTTTTTTTCTCTTACTGTTAGTTATTTAATTAATTCTTCAAGCCTTCTCAGAGCCGAAACTTTTGATGTACTGTATACCCGCAATCCAAACTTCGGCTTTCTTTCGGGGATCTTCTGCAAAAGCAGATTCAAAAAAATGGTTTATGAATTAAACGGGATTCCTGAGGATGAAAGAAGTCTTTTCATGACAAAATTTAAAAAGAAGAATCCGTCTCAGCCAAAGAAAATTAGTGAACTCTCATTTTCAAAAATTTACTTCTCTGCTAATGCAAAGTTCAAGTTATTTATTCTCAAAAAGACTCTCGGATTCTCTGACAAAATAATTGCTGTGACACCCGGAATAAAAGCAAATCTTGAGAAAATCTACAACATCCCTGGAGGAAAAATAGTTGTTGTTTCTAATGGAGCAAATACCTCTCTGTTCAAACCACTTAATCAAGAAACCTGCAAAAAAGAACTGGGGTTGGACGCTGAAATATCTTATGTATCCTTTGTGGGGAATTTCGCTCCCTGGCAGGGGGTTGAATATTTGGTAAAAGCAGCTCCCTTTATACTTTCCAAGTTCCCAAAATGCCGTTTTCTAATTGTTGGAGATGGTATCATGAAAAATGAGCTTATAAAGCTCGCCAGAGAACTTGGAGTTGAAGACAGATTCATTTTCACAGGTGTAGTGGCATATTTTCGCGTCCCTCTTTATATCAATGCGAGTGATGCCTGTGTTGCTCCCTTTATATTTGCCAGAAATGCAAAAATAGGGCTCTCTCCACTGAAATTGTATGAGTATATGGCCTGCGGGAAGGCAGTTGTTGCAAGTGACATAGATGGTGTTTCAGATATACTTGAAGCTTCAGAAGGAGGAATCTCTGTTATTCCTGAAAATCCAAATGCTCTTGCAGAAGCTATCTTAAAGCTGCTTGAAAATCCGGATTTAAGTATAAAAATGGGTTCTAAAGGATTAAGATATGTTACTAAAAATTGCAGCTGGTACAGTGTTGCTAAACAGGTTGATAGAGTCTGCAAATCAGGATTTTGAGGATGAAATCCTGAATCTGTATTACTTTGTATAAAGATCCATACTTAAATATAAACTCAAGCATACTAGACTTTGTAAATAGCTATATATTTTAGATAATTTGAAGTTTTTTGCGATTATGTAAAGTCCTGAGGACAAAATATTAATATGAAATTTGTGAAAAATCAAATTTCTTAGCTAACTTATTTGTTGCAAAAATAAATACTTGCTTAAATTTTTAACAACATCTAGTTTATAATAAATATAATATTTTTTTAAAAACTTAATGTTAACAATAAAACTATGTACGCTTTGCAAAAAAATGCTTTTTGAAGGGATAATCATCGATTATACAAGTTAGCCAAAATAATTTTCACTTTCAATTTAATAATATGCACACAGGATAATCAATGACAGAATCCCTCTATTTCTTTGATTGCTACCTTAAAGAATTCGAAGCAACTGTTTAAAGAGTTAGTGATGATAAATTTGTAATTCTTGCCCGTACAACTTTTTACACAGAGAGTGGAGGTCAGCCTAATGATACTGGAAAGTTAATCCGTATATCTGACGATACTGAGTTCCAGGTCATTTCTGTCGGAAAGTTTGATGGTGATATTAGTCATGAACTGGTTTTCCTATTGAAAATATCTCTGAAGGCTTGAAAGCTGGAGATAAAGTAAAAGGAATCATAGATTGGGACCGACGCTATATACATATACGAATGCATACGGCAACTCATGTGATTGCAAATGTAATTGAAAAGGAAGCAGGAGCCCAGATAACCGGGAATCAGGTAGGTCTTGATCAGAGCAGGGGGGGATTTCAGCCTCGAAGCCTTTGATAGAGGCAAATTTGCTGAGTATGAGAAGATAGCTAATGACCTGATAGCTAGGAAAAGTCCAGTTAATTTTTATCTCGTAAGCCGCAAAGAAGCCGAAGAAAAACTCTCTAGGTTAACTACATTGGCCAAAGGTTTTTCAGATGATAAAGGAAGTCCGCATGGTCGAAATCGAAGGAATAACAATAGAAGCATGTGGGGGACTCATGTTAAAAACACAGGTGAAATAAAAGGAATAAAAATTACAAAGCTCCAAAACAAGGGAAAAAGTAATAGAAGAATGTACTTTACAATTGGATAGTGAATCTTATATCAATTTTTAACAAGTTTTATGTCAACATTGCTTATATAAAATATTCAACTGGCATTTATGTAGTTTTACCTGACCATCTATAATCACTGCAAATGTCTTTGGTTCTATTCCATATATAATTTCTCAATTCAATTAAAAATATGGAGTTTATATGTCCCCAAATTCCATCACAAAAAAGATTTATCTTTTTACTGATGCATAGTTTTTTTTGTATGAAAACCTATGTATTTTCTGCTTTTTCAGCCGAGATTGTAGGACATTTTTATCTGATTGTATAGTATAATACACAATTTTTGTAAAAGTATGTGTTATAGTGAAGAGCAAAAAAGTTGCTATATTAGCTCGCGAAGATTAAAAAATAACTAGAAATTAAATAACTATTCAATCTACTAATCGCATTTATTTAATCTGGTTAGATAAAGTTCCTTTATTGCTCCAAGTATTTGAATTCTGCGGATTAATTTCAATTGCTTTGTCAAATGCTTTAATTGCTTCATCGTTGTTGCCTAATTCTTTTGGAGCATATCCTTTATTGTACCAAGTCATTGAATCCTACGGTTTGTATGATGTATCAGCAGCACTTCCTAGTGTAAGAATAAGGATTATAACAGTTGTCAATGTAAATTGATTAAGGGTAATTTTGTCATGCTTTTCTCCATATTTGCCGATTTTCATTTGGATTGATATCATTATTTTTTTCAGTTCATCAATTGTCAAGAATACACATCTTCTGAATGATACTCTACTGAAGCATTTTTTATCCTTTTCAAATTTATCCATTTGCTGGACGATATAGTGAATACTTTGGAAGGATATATACACTTATTACATTATATTTCTCGGAATATTGATGCGGATAATTTAAAAACAATCGAATACATAATTTCGTTCTTTTTTGAAAGCGCAATTGACTTTTTAATAAAGGAAAAAAAAGATTAAAAATAAGAAAATTGCGGGCAATTATCCGACAGAAGTGATGTGATTATGAATGTGATTTTCAGACGAGAATTTAGGGGACTTAAGAGCTTTTTTGATTGATTGCAGTCAAGACCAATGGAATTAATGGTAAAATTTAGCGATCCAAAAATATATTAAAAAGTAGCATAAATTAGAAAAGAGTTTTTGTTAGCATAACTGTTGGCTCAGCATCCGTTTTTATTTAGTGAATGAAAAGAATACAGAATCAAACAGATTTCACAGAACTTTCAGTAAACTATCATAAAAAATAAATGAAAAAATAAATAACTATTCAACCTACAAATCGGATTTATTAAATTTATTTAAAGTATTTCCTTTACTGTCCATAGTTTAAGAGTTTCGGGTTAAGTTCAACTGCTTTCTTATATGCTTTTGTTGCTTCATTGGACTTACCTAATTTCTCTAGAGCAATTCCTTTAGCGTACCAAGCATTCCAATTAAGCGGATTAATTTCAATTGCTTTGTCATACGCTTTTATGGCTTCATTGTACTTTTCTGAGCTCATTAGTTCGCTTCCTTTATGGAACCAAACA
>Ga0224559_1000143_pt1 | contig 46332 bp, 51 predicted proteins | sample 714S33034metaG_FD_180676 | JGI IMG/M metagenome (GOLD analysis project Ga0224559, IMG submission 180676) | Peat soil microbial communities from Stordalen Mire, Sweden - 717 S3 30-34 | ecosystem: Environmental > Terrestrial > Soil > Wetlands > Peat | place: Sweden: Norrbotten County, Stordalen... | reverse complement strand
CTTGTTCAAGTTGTTGTCCTGTATTTCGATAAAACCTTTGGTAATAGGTTCAGATCTGTTAAGATTGTCGATATTCCTGTCCAAATTATTGATAGCCACGTCAGCATCGGGCGCCACCTGGTGAACATTCTCTGCCATTACGGCTTCAAACTCTTTGAAGTCGAAGTTCCCGGGAGCATTGACACATTTCCTGCCCCCGCCGAACAGCGGTGCCCCGATAGCATCCTCGATCGCAGACTCGGAGTAGTTGACGGCAACTTGCATTTCTGCCTCCTTTCCAATGGCATATCTCTTATAAAGCACCTATTCGGTAAAAAGCATCTTACCTTTCATCGCCCAGGTCGTACTCTTGCCCCTGGAAGCAAGGTTCCTCATGTTCCTGAAGCCGGCCATCGAACCTGTCGTCACGATCATTAATCTCGCAAACATCCTTTGATATACGTTCTTCAAGCGTATGGCGCTCGTCTTCAGTCATTCTGTCGTCCTTAACCGTAACCACACTGCTATCGGGAGAGTTATAGTTAAAGTAAATATAAGATTCAGGAAGGTGCTGATTGACGATAGCAGCTAGCTCCTGCTCGTATGCCTCAAACATAAAGTAATTGCCCAGGTTCTCATCACTTCCGTTTAACCTCGGGCTTACTATAACCGTTGGGAAATCATCGGGACTCGAAATATCCGGTTGCATGTCTCCATCTCCTTTCTGGCCGATCACCTGTCTCTGTCGAAGTCTCGATCTTCACTACGGTCTTGATCAGGCTCATAGTATTGTTGTTGCGTCACGATGTTTTGCACCGTCCTACCGGTGCCGTCGTCCCGGTCGTCACTGTCCTCCTGAACTTGCACCGGCTGTTTTGCAAGCTGGCCCAACGCCGGCTCAATAACCTTCTCGGCCAGCTCCTGTGCTAACTCTTGCGCCATGTCCGGTCCGATCAAGAGATCACCTCCTTTCCCGTTTAGCGTCAATGCTGTGATGATGATGCGATCACCTCCTCATAAAAAAAGCGCCTGGTGGTCAGGCGCTGGTTTTAAACTTTAAGCCTCCATGCTCCGGTTTCTGGTCTTCTACCGTATTTCCGTGTGCACCGGAGGAATTCTTGGCCGGCACAAATTTTTTAGGTTCCGCCGGCGGCCTCCAGACAGAGACAGGAGCAATTAGTTTAGGTTCTGGAGAATCAGCCTGTTTCTGTATCTCCGGCCAGATGTTTGCCCAGGCTGATAGATCGGGCAGCGGCAATTTGGCCGGATTATGCCGGGCCTGGAGCACCAGGGATTGATGCTCCGGCCACCTCGAAACCTCGTCGGGCGTGACCAGCGCCCTGCTGATTAGGGATGTACTGTTGGTGGCATGGCCGGGAACTTCGGAGCTGGTCCAGTAGACCTTTGGCATCGAGTAGGTCTCGCCCGTAGTAGTGTAAAAACCGCATCTATTGGAGATTTCCTTGGTGGTCTCCGGGTCGCCGGATTTAAGGTAGATCCAGGTGTCGCAGGCCCCGCGGATGGTATGATCCGCCTCGGGATAGTGGTGCTTCAACTGCTGAAGGTCCTGGACCGCCAGCAAGAGCCGGATGCCGCGGCTCCGGACAGCCGTTACGGTCGTGTCGAAGTCTCTGATCTGCGGCAGATTCCCAAACTCGTCCAAGAGAAAATTGACCGGCACCGGCAGTTGGCCGCGGTTTTCGTCGGCCAGCTTGATCAGCGCTTGAAGCGTCTGCTTGATGTACAACGTCGCCAGCGGGTATCTCGTTTTCACCTCGTCAGGGATAACGAGGAACACCGCCGTAGGACGCTTTCCCGGCGCAGCCAGGTCGTGATCCTGTACAGCCGTCATCCACTTAATCTCGGTATCCGACCACAAACTAAGAGCTGCAGCTGCACCCACCAAGATGGACGCTCTCGTTTTCTCGACGGCCAGCCGGACCGGCCCGTAACTCTCGTAAACCGGGTGGTCAGGCGGAAACTGCATGATCCAGGCATCCAGCCTACTACCGCCAGGACCTCCGGAAAGAAGCGAGGCATAAACGCTGCTAAGATGTTTTTGATCATCCGTCGGCCACGTCCAGGGAGGTTCCCGCAGTTTCAGCCCTCCTTCAGGTGGCGTGCCCTGGGCTATCGCCAGAATGAGGGACGTGATCAGGGCTTCGGTGGATTGCGGCCAGACGGGATCGGTGCCTCTGTACTCCGACGTGGAATAAGTCATCAAGTGGCCGATGTCTCTTGCTAACGCCGCCGCCCGGTCCATGCGGCCGGCCTCAATGGCCTTCGTGACGTCTGCCATCGGGTCGGATCGGTTGCCCCGGGACGGTTCCCGGTAGTCGATCCGGACTATTTCATAGCCCTGCGAACGCAGCCAGGAAGCTGCATGGCGATAGAGCTCGTCTTTCGGATCGGCCAGTACCATGCTCTCCTTGCCTGCGCTGCCGATGATTCCAACCGTTTCCAAGATCACCCCCCGGGTCTTGCCTGACCCGGGGGAACCGATAAGCAATGTATGCTGGTCGCCGTCAAGCACCCAGGAATCGCCCAGCCCAGCCTGACCAACCAGGATTCCCGATGGGTTGCTGGGTTTAGGTTGATCCTTTTTGGGTGCCCGCCACAGCGCGAACCCATTTGCAAGGTCGCCTGATGTCCTCCAGTGCGCCGTACCGTGCTGGCCCTTCCCTGCCGGTGGCGGACCGCCCCACTCGGACACCCCTCCGTTACGGTTCCGGCCCATGTAGGCGAAAATCGCCGTCCATACAAGCATCAGCGCCGCCATGATCAAGAATCCGTGCGGATGACGGAGAATTGCCGGCCAGGTTATCCAGGGAAGGTAGCCCCGGTGGGATGCCCAAGCCTTAGCCGATTGAACGATAAGATTGACAGCATTTTTTTTATGTTCGGCGGGAGCGAAAATGGCATACCAGCCTGCGAAGGGCGCTGGAAATAAAAGAGCGGCCGGAATGAATCCGAAAGCCGCCGTAAAACACATGCGTTTGTGCTCAAGGGTCACCGGCCATCCCCTCGATCCCATTCTGCCGTTGCCGCCGCCTCCTTTTCGCGAACATCCTCCCAGTAGGCCGGCTGCTCTTTTGATGACACGTTATCCCTATACGCCCAGGTATCTATCGGTCTGCCGCAACAGGCGCTATCGTGCGCCTCCTTGTCAAACGATTGCTTATCTTCAAAATAGATGGTTTCACCTACCTCACCATTTGAGCCCAAATAATCAATTTGACCGTAAAGAAGCGGTTGTCTCACCTCATTTTCAGACACACTAATCACCTGGCCGGGGTCATTGCCATCTGGAAGCACTTCATAACACTTGCCGCCGCCGGTTACATCCTTTGCCTCAACGATAATGCCGGGCCGCCATTCGTACTCGTTTTTGTCTATCTGGGTGCGAATCTCGATCTTTTCACCGTAAACACCGGATAGTTCAGGCTGTACCTGGTCCAGATCCTTGTTTTCTGTAATCTCGTTCTTGTTCTCCCTTCCAAGGTATTGAAAGTCACGTCCCAGGTAAAAGTGGTATTGAGCGATCTTCATCGCTCCTTCAGGCGTTTCCGCCAGAACACGCCTACCTTCCCAATGCTCCGGCTTGTAAAGCACGTTCCAGCTAGAAGATCGTAGAACCGCGACGCGAAAGATCTCTTTCGGCTCCTCGATGTGGTGCGCATAAAGCGTCCCCTGAATCAGAGGCGCAGCCTTGATCAATTCTTCCCGGGAAGATTGAATCACCGAGTTTTCCATCGTTCGTTGCGAAGCCTCCTCCTTACGAGCATCCTGATTGGCTTGTTGCTCCCGGCTCAGTTCCTTGCTCAGCAAATAGTCTTCAATCTTCTCGGCGTCTCTTGCCGCCCGGAAGATTTCAAATTTATCTTCTTTTAGCACCTTGATCCACGATCCCACATAGGCGGCGTGCTTCTCCGTGTTGTGAGGTAACCCGATCTCCACCCCGATAAAGAAGCTGGCGATCTCTGCCCGCAGTTCCTCCTTGGCGTAGTCAGTGCTCCCGAACCGCGCTTCTGTTAGCCGGTTGAGCCTGTCCGAGCGGCCCGTCCAGTGCCCCAACTCGTGCAGGGCAGTGTCGTAGTAATCCCCGGCATTCGGAAATTCTGCCCGGGCGGGCAGGTGGATATCGTCTGTTGCAGGCCGATAAAAAGCCCGGTTACCGCCGTCATGCATTATCCTGGCGCCGCTGCCGGACAGGATAGCTTCAGCCCGCTCCACGGGGTTCCAGACAACTTCCCTGCTCTCCAGAGGAGGAATGCCCTGTACCTGCTGGGCGTTGAACACGACGGCATAAAAAGGCACCGGACGTTCAAGCGGAACCTCCTTTTTGACTTCCTCACCGGTTGCGGGGTCTCGTTCCTTTATCGTCTCCGTGCGCTTCCAATAGGCAATACACGTGCCGTGCTGTCCTTTGCGCACCTGCCAGCCGTGTTCCTGCGCCTGCTTGAAGGTCATCCACCTGGGATCGTCATAACCCTTGTCTACCGCCTCGCATATTAGCCAGAGAACATTGCCTCCCCTGTATTGCTTACCCGTGGTAGGGTTAATGGGAATCGGAGGGACTGCATTGGCGTTCCAGGGCTTTTGCCACGGAGCAACGCCTTTCTCAATTGCTGCGATAATGCCGTCGGTCATTTCCTGGTGGTAGTCCCGCACCTTTTACCCCTCCCTGGGGTAATCATCCGAGCACTCCGGAACGTCCTCGGGTTCTTCCTCGAACCCGGAACCGTCCAACCATTCACCACCATACTGGTCCAGCCACTCGTTGCCGACCATCTCGTTTTCACCTCTCGTTCTTACTGGATTTCAGCCACTTCTCGATCTCAGAATGCGCCTCTTGTTTCGGATCTGATAGCAGCAAATTCTCCTTTTCAGCACCGTCCATGTTCAAGATAGCCGGCCAGATTGTCGGACAAATAACGGCTCTGCTCATTCCCCGAGGTTTATTTATCATCTCGTCACCTCCTCTTCTTGCCCACGTTCTTCTTTCTGCGCTTCCTCTTCAGCCACCAGACGCTCAATATTGGCCTCCTGCTGCCTAACCACCTGCATCAGACCCACCCACCAGGCAACTGCCGCTTGGTGTGCCGTATTGGCTCGCTGGAACGTGATGTAGTCGGCTGCAATGCCGATTGTCCTGGAAAGACCGGCAGTAAGCTTCTCTTCCGATCCGCCAGCTTTACGGTATGCCTCCGCGGCAGGTTGCAAGGCAGGGTCGGAAATAATACGGTGGGCCAATTCTTCCGCCCGCCGCTGCCGCTCGACTCCTTGAACACCGGCTAATGCAGCAATTTCCCGATGCACCTGGACACGAAGCTCTGCCGGCAATGCTTCGGCGTCATTGTTCCGGATAGCAGAGACAGCGATAGAAACCACTTCCTCACGTTTTACCGCCCTGTCAAGGCTGACAGCCTGTTTGATCACGCCCTGTGCCATGCGGTCCCGGATGTCGTTCGCTGCTTTCTCTTCGGCTTTTTGAAGATACTCAGGGTTATCCGAATAATGCTGGGCAAACTCCCTTGCTATCTCGGAATACCTGTCCATCGCCTGCCGATATTCAGGTACTATAGATACCATCCAGTCAACTATCTGCCGGGCTTCATCCTTCACGTCCGGAGGCATGTAACGGAGCGCCGCCCTGCCCTCGCCAGGCAGTTTTGCTCTCAAAATATTAAGCTTCTCGGACAGTGCCAGAGCTTGACTAGCTGTAAGTCTCGGCGGATAAGGAACTGGGCCGGGTTCTCTGGCCGGCTGCCAGCGTACCTTCCCCAACTCAGTCCGGCTACCCTGCACCAGTTGTTCCCGCAACAGGTTTTTCTCCAGCCCCAGCCTGTCCCGTTCCGGCCGGTACAAGCTCTGAACCCAAAGTTTCCTTACATCCCGGCGCTCCCCATCACTCAGCTTGCCCCGGGTTCTTTCCGCTGCCTTCTCCCAAAAGAGAAGGTGCAAGTGCGGATGGCCGTCCTTACGGTGCATGGCTGCAACCCAGCACAGGTTGTCCCGATCAATGCCCATAGCATCTGCCATACGCGGCAGGACCTCCCTGGCGGCGTCTTCCCAGACTCGCCTGCCCAGCAATCCGCCGCCCATGCTCCTGGCATCGGCTTCAGTCACGGAAACAATCGCCCGCCAAACAGGACCATCATGTTTCCTCAGCTCCAAAGCTACGGCATCAGGATCGGGCAGGCTACGCTCATCGTGTCCGATGTAGCCGGTGCTCCCAGGCCGTCCGGCCATGTAGGCCGCATGGATGGCCGCCGAATCCCTATCGTCCTGCTCGCCTGCCCGGGCAAGCTCCTCTTTCTTCGGGTTCCCCATATACTCCAGGTGAGGAAGAATACCGGAATCATGAGGCGTATAGAAATGCAGCTTGACAACCATCGGTCGCAACGACACGTACTACACCTCCCTACACTTCGCTGTCTTCGCCGTCATCATCCGGTGGCAGATCAAACTTCTGTCGCAGTATATTTGCAGTGTCCTTTCGGATTTCCGCCCAGAGAGAATCAGCATCGGATACTGACAGGGGCCAGGTACTTGATTCGTTTAACCAGAGCGAACGGACCATTGAAGTGGCAGCGATAGCATAAAACGAGGCACGGAAAGCCAGATCGTGAGTGGTCGCGATCTCTCTGCGGACAACCCGGCGGACTATCTCCTCGATGGCCGCCGTCGCGTCATGGGCGGCATCCCTGCTGATACCCTGGGCAAGAAGACGCCGGGCCTGTTCATTCACTGAAAGACCGTGCCTAGCGGCGGCAGCGTTGAGAGCATCTGCCATATCCTGAGTAATGCGTGTTTGTAAAAGAGTTGGATATGAACGTGTGGGCTTTGACAAAATTATCAGCTCCTTTCTGAATTATTTTTATGAAAATCGGAAGTGCATGCAATAATGAAGTACGGAAAATCACAGTAATAGCAACAAATTAGAAAATAACTGCATGCCAGAATGCCTTTCGGTAAATAGCAAGTGCCTTACTTATAGAAGCATTACCACCCGGCTCTGCCGGGTGTGTGTAAGGCACTCTCTTATCCTGCATTCTTTCAGACAGGCATTCAACGTCCTTAGAACTACCTCGGGAAAGACAAAGATCTGAGAATTGTGCGCTTCGATCCGTATGCAACTATGGAAATTATCTGGAAATGATTGAATAAACTCGATGACGTGTATTGCCATTCTTTAGCAGCGACAATACAAAAACAACGCGACAAAAAAGATACATAAAGCAGCAAACATTAGGGCACGCATGGTATGGTTGTATCTGTGCAGTTCATCAGCACATGGTGGCACAAATAGAATCTTAATATTAATGGCAATCATAATCACGGCTATGAACCCCAACAGGGCCGCCAGTATCCACAGCGCTATCATCTGCGCTATATTCAAACACCCCCTCTTTCAAATCTGGTCTGAATTAAATATCTGGTAAACAGGTTGGTAACCAAGTCTTAATTCGCTCGATGAGTTGGCCATAAATTTCTTCCCGCATTCCATTCTTTCAGCATTCTTTCAGGAACAGCATTTAAGACGTTAAAAACACCTCTCCCAAGGTATTTGTCCGATCTAGATCAGGTGAAACATATTCTGCACCCAGCTTGCTGCTGAAACTGCTAGCCATTGAAAGCATGTATTAGCAGAAATAGCCACAAAAAACAACGCGATAGCCAAGACCACTGCAGCAACGAGCAAAACTACCTGGAGACGGCGACACCTGCGAAACTCATCAGGAGTTAAAAGCATAATACAACTGTTCATGGAATTTATAGCCATAAGTATTATGCTCGCACTTACACCCGCCAAAAGCACAGCAAGTATCAAACCTACTATCGTCAGTACCACGGCAGGCGCCTACTTTCTCTTATGAGAGCTACCGCGCTCTTAGCTAAACGCTTCTTCAAACATCTTGCCGATGTTGGCCTGATTGACTACTGCCTTGTCTTGCTTGCTCGGCGTCGGATTTTCCTGCTCCACTTTCATGGTGACTTTGCTGATCATTTCTTTGATCTCTGCAAGCTGCTTCTCCATGTTTGCAAGTCTTTCTTCCATACCAGAGATCTTTACTCCCGTGTCTAGCCAATCCCTGGCCACCTTCGCCCTCTGCCCGGCCTCAATCTTGAAAATTGAATGGTCTGGCGGCAAGCGTAAATCCAGGCGCTTCAAGTCTTTGCTGCCCATTTCATACCCCTTCCTGCGGCAAGACGTTGCGGCAAGCGCAATGTCAGGTGCATCAAGGCATTGCCGGTAAAAATGAATCAAGATGGCGGCAACATCTGAGTATGATATCGACGCCATTACTGGGCTTGCCGCCAAAATCTCTTAAAAAGAGGCTTAACCCTAGTCGTGATAAGCGTTTAGCTTGCCGGTACAAGCATCTTCAAAAAGCCGACTGCATTTGCATAATATCCCTCTTTAGCGATTACTGGACATGGAAACATCTTTTTTATACCGCTGAACAAGGATGCTCCCCCTCCGGCGAAAGCCGTCATTGAGAGCATCCTCGCTTTGGCTCCCCAGGCCGCCAAAACATACGAGGCTATGGTATCTGCGATCTCGTTCTGCACCCTCTCCCACACCTCGAATAACCGCATGTCTTTGCCCTGGTAGGGAACGGCCAACTGCCGCTGGGTGCGGTCGAACGCCCATTGGTACATTTGCTGAGGCAACGGATACCCTGATTGCCGCTCGAACTCAGACGCTATCGCCCGCTGTGCCAGGTAGATTCCGGCCTCGACTGAACCGCACGATTCTAGAATCGGCATGGGCACTCCGTTTTGAACATTGAACAGAAGATAGTCTGTAGTGTAGGTGCCAATATCAACTACCCCGGTAATGCCGTCATCAAGACCATCCGCTCCGAGAGTCATCAACGCTCCTGTACCCTGCGGAAACACAGACACATTCCCGAAGGACACGATCCGAGGCGGATGTCCGTTGACCCCAACATACGCCTCAAGTTTGGCCAGCCTCTTTTTAAGAGATGTTTTCTGCGCTCGGTAGTAGGCCAGGGGCAGCCCGACCGCCAAAGTATCTTTCTCATCCGCATTGCAGACGCAGGCAGCCGTCATCAAGAGCAGATCGTGAATCTCAACAGGCTTTTCCTCTCTGGCCACAAACCCCCGGACGGCCATATGCTGCATCGCAGCCTCTCCGACTAACTTTTCATCCTCGCTGCCGTTGGTTGTGACCTTTACCCTGTACCCCGGACCGTCTTGATACATTCCGCCCATGAGATCTACCGGCGCTGGAGAGATCACGGACGGAAAGGAAATCCTGACTCCGTTGCTGGCCACCGCTTTCGTATATCCGTAGCCAATATCCACACTGATCATTGATTATCCCTCCTTGAAATTTGTCTCTCAAATAAAAAAGCCGCCGACGAAACGCTCATGATGAAAGCGAATCGCGGCGGCCAGGATGGCTGGGCTGGGAAAAAATTGCAAAAATGCGTGAGCTCGATATCAAGCTTTAAGATATCGCTTTAGATATGTAACGTAAAATAATTAACTGCTCGTTGGCCATGCTATGCATTTATCATTGGTTGGTCATGCTATGCCTGAGCTGAGGGGATATCTGAAGCGAGAATCAACATCTCGTTCCAGTCCTTTGCCGGCGCATCTGGAAGGCATATTTGGACGTTGCAGCCTTTTTCATGGAGTTCAACCGACCATCTCTTAACGGCGTCCAGCCCCGGTTGGTCGTTGTCGAGAGAAAAGACAATGGTTCTGACCATTTGATGGTCATCAAGGAAGCGATGCACTCCGGAGGGCTTCAGTCCGCCAAGGGCCAGGATATGGTCAGCCCGGGAAAATGGTCTGATCACGGCAAGGCCCATGGCGTCGATAGGGCTTTCTGTGATATACACAAGGTTGCTTTCCCTATCAGGCTGCCAGTGCCAGCCATACGAAGCGTCGCTTCCCGGGGCCTGGGCAACATACCTCACATCGGTATATGTGCCCCTGATGATCGCGCCTTTCGGCTCTCTGCGCTGGTCCAGACAGGGAAAAACGCAGTTTCCATGATCGTCCTGAAACAGCAGCTTAGAGCGTATCAGCTCAATGATTAGATCGATTGGCAGGCCCCTGGCTTTGATCAGGTATGCTATTACGCGCCGGTGATTACGGCCCCTCTGCGGCAGCAAAAAATCATTTTGTGCTGCCGGCGGCATATAGTGCCCAATCGGCAACTGGGCCGGCGCCGCGTGGATGAGCGCTTGCACAGCGTCGAGAAACTTATAACCGAGGAAGTCAACCAGAAAGTCGAGGCTATTCCCTCCGATGTCGGAACCAAAATGCTTGAAATGATTCCCTTGTACGAACAGCCCTGCATTACCGGGGACCCTCCAGTTTCGGCCCTCTCTTTTTAGGTTGTACCCATGCGCCTGCAGCCAGGTTGGCAGGTCCGCTTGGCGGGCCGCCATGATCTGATCTTGAGAGTAGATGCCCAAGGCTATCACCCCTTCCGCTCCGTTCGTTAGGTAACATACAGGTCTCTGTATTTGTCTTCCTTCTCAGCCAAGCGCTTTTTCCTTTCCGAATCCAGGTTTTTAAGATCCAACTTGGCTCCTGAATTAAAGCTTAATGCCTTAAAAAGCAGACCCGCAGTATTATGAATCTGTTCTCCCCGGCGTACCTTCGCTGATGCAGAAATAGCCGCCCGGTCAACCGCCTTTTTGGCTCGCTCAGCGCTGGTGGCCGCAGCAAGGAAATCCCGGGCGCAATCCTCGGGAACTTCGAAGCCTTTGCTTGCAGCATAATCAATAATCTCCGCAACGGCCGGGGATGATCCGTCTTCCCGTTTTTCAACCGCACCCCGTTCAACGGCGGTTGCCGGCCGGACAGATTTCTCCGCCGGTCCGCCAGATTCATCAGGTCGGGCACCCGCTTCTTTTTTTTCAGCCCCGGTCATCGGCTGACTGGCTGCCTGTGTCTCGCCGGGCTCCGGCGCTGGGGCAATCTGAGTGGATTGGCCAACAACAATGCCGTTTTTGGCATCGTCGGCCAGATCTACTATCGATCTATGATCACTGATCAATCGTTGTTGTTGTATGGGTATTGTTATATGGTCCTTCTTCGAGTCAACGTCGTTTACAACCCCTTGTAAATCCCCTTTACAAGGGTTGTTAGCGTGGTTAACAAGGTTGTCAACGTCATTTACTGGGTTGTTAATGTCGTTAACAACCCTATCAATATTTTTACAGGGTTGTAAATCTCCTTTACAACCCCTCTCAGAAGTTAAAAAAGCTGGAGGATCTTCGAGATGGTAAATCGTGGTATCATATTCACCATTGTTTTTACGAACGACCCGATGTACCCAGCCCTTGTTCTCAAGTTCGCATAGAGCCTTAACAACAGTGGGCCTGCTGATACTGCAGTCCTTCGCAATAGTGTTCAAAGACGGCCAGGCATCCATGCTCTTATTGGCACGCCGGGCGAGGTAGAGGCGAACAGCTATGGCATAAACAGTGAGACCGCTGCCGAAGACTTCGTTGTAATCCCAAAACCAGCCTCTTTTCCGATTATCAACTAAAACCTGCTGCCCTTCTAGGTTAGGCATTATATGACACCTCGCCATCCAAGCGATATCCAAGCCCATTAAGAAAGCCTTGGCTTTTAAGCTCCTGGATGGCTAAATAAGTTGCAGATTTACTGATCTTGCATTGCATTGCAATGGCATTAATAAACGGCCATGTCTCATGATTGTGAGAGCAGAAGGCGAGATAAAGTCCAACCACTTTTGCATGAACAGAAAGGTTCCTGTTGGCAAAAAGGCTGTCAACCACGATCAAACCATGATCTTCGACGGGCGTTACAAACTTGAATTTCTTTGATCGACCACGCAGCGGGAATAAACCCTTCTGGATAGCCATACCTTATTTTCCCCTCCTGAATTTGTAATTGGGACTGTCCCCTTTTAATAAAAAAGCCCGGCTCCCAACAAACGGGAAACCGGGCAGGAGGGGCAATCATAGTCTCTCGGACATTTTAGCGATCAGTTGGCCGACAGCGCCGCTGTACCGATCGTGGTCAGGTTCCGGAATCCCGGCCAGGTCCTCGAGAAGGCTCTGAAATCCACTCACCAGGACATCGAAATGAGCTCTGAATTTGACCACTGCCGGGCTGTGCTTCCGCAGTTCGTCGAGCTCTATCTGAACATCCGGAGGGATTACCTCAACTGTGGCTGAGGTCTCGATCGGCTTCGCCTTGAGCTGGGCCTCGAGGTGCTCGATGCGATCGCCGGAGGCGGTCAGGTCCTTGTTGGCCTCTTCAAGCTGCTCCCGGAGAGTGGCGGCCTCTTTGTCATTGCCGGCAGACTGGGCAACCTTAAGCTTTGCCTTCAGATCCTCAATATTTTTGAGCAGTTTTTCTTGGGTGCGTTCCTTGAGCTCAGCCTCTTTCTTGGCGTCATTGGCCTCCTTGATAGCCATTTTTGCCTTCTCATCGGCGTTGACCAGTTTCAGTTCAGCAGTGACTAGCTTTTTCTGGGCGGTGTCAAGCCCAGTCCTGGCCTCCTCAAGCTGCTGCCTCAGTTCCTGCGCATCCTTGACCGCCTGCTGCAGCTCCCGGGTAGACATATCGTCCAGATCGTGCTCTTCGACGAACTGCCCCCGCTTATCCCGGGGCAGCACCGACAGCACCAGCGCCTGCGTGTAACTCAAATTCGAAAGCGCTTGCGAATTTGAAGTATCGCCCGTCAGCATCAACGGGTTGGTACCGTATTCGTGAAAGATTTTCATCAGGTTGTTGGCGGTGCTTTGGGAATAGTCAACCGACTGTTCGAGCCAGTTGCCCCATTCCCCGTGAGGCACCAGATCCTTCGCTTCGACTAGGCGCCGGCCAATCTCGATGCTGGCGCTTAGAATCATTGCCTTGGTCTGGCTCTTGATACCATTGATTTCGGCCGCGATATGATCCGGGTTTCTCCCGTTGGCTATAGCGTCTACATCATGCGTGGCTAAAGCTGCCATCTTAGTTCACCTCTCCGTTAAACTGCTATTCTGACTCTCGCTTCTTTCTTACTGACCAACTTTTCTTTCGTAAAGGCCGTCATGAGTTCGGCCACGTCCGGCCCCGGTTCTTTATGGTATTTTCCCTGCACCTGGAAAGCCGCCTTGTCACCCGGGCGGACCTCAATGGTGTAGTAAGGCTTGTCTGGCTCAGAGGCCTTGCGCACGAGCAGGATCACCGTCTTGCCCTCGGCGTAGCTGCGCCCATAGCTGCCCACGCAGTGATGTAATGCTTCTCCTTCCCTGATCAGCTCAAGGGTGTCTTTAGCCGGCCGAATGATCAGGCCGGCAAACTCTAAATAATATCTTTTGGTCAGATCTTCGAGCCGGCCGGCGATCTGCGCGTTCAGCTTGGCATCCACCTTGATTTTTGCCTGCTCGATCATGTGCTGGTGGATGCTGTAGACGCTCTTGGGAAAGAGCACGTGATCCGATTTCAGATCCATGCGGTTCCTCTTGGCGTCCTCGAGATAATCACGCCAAGTGATGACCACGCCATGCTTGTCGCTGTAATGCTCCCTGTCCCGGCGGAACTGTTTGTCCAGGTAGGCAAGGATCTTTCTGATCGGAAACTTTTTCACCGGGCTCTTATTGAGAAATTCAGATAAAGTCTCAAACTTCCAGGGATCGTAGAAGTCCTTGGTCAGCGAGACCGCTTCCTGGGCCGACAGCTTCCACCCTTTCTCCCGGATGCGCCTCATGACCTCGAGAAACTCGTATGTCACCGTGGCCTGCTGGCTCCGGATCTCGTTCAGTTCCGGCTTGGTAATCTTGAGCACCGCCAGGATGTTCTTGCCGCGCCAATTAATATTCTGCGGAAAGGCTACCTGACGCTCGATCTTATTTACGATCAGGTGCCGGTACCCCAGTTTGGCCAAGTATTCGACGCACTTATATCTGGCGGCCAGGGCGAAGAATTCCGTCATGTCGAGCAACTTGTATTGTTCCCAGCAGCACCACCGAAACGGCGTGTCTGCCACGGCGGCCCTAATGCTGCCCACCGAGTAGGAAGTCGGAAAGCCGCTCTGGTAGAACTTGGGCAGCGGGTAGACCGTGGCGCACACCGCCCAAGCGTAAGTTCTAATCCAATTGCCATTTTCTTCGGACCAGTAGCTTTTCTCGGCCATCATGGCGGCGTGGCCAGGCTCGAAGACGTAGTAGGCCAGGACGTAAAATTGCGTCTCAACGTTCCTGTAGTCGCCGGAATAGTCCCGGATAGCATGGATACCATGGGCCACGATACCGTCCGGGTTGTTGGGCGCCTTGTCGTAATAGACGAAGTAGGTCTGATCCACCAGGTGCAAATGACCGCGACCTGCCGCCTTGACCTTGCAGGCGCTCAGGCAGTGCGGGCAAGCAGCGATTTGGCCGTGCGTCAGGACCTGCTCCGGCTCGTGGCCTCCATGGCAGTGGGTACAGTACGCCCATTGCTTCTTGCCCATGTGTTCGACAAACAGGTATCGGCTGGCCAACAGGGCGACCTCAGTGGCGTACTCCCTGGCGCCAGGGGTAATCATAGAGATAAAAGACTTGTATGGCTCCAGCCATTTCCTATCCCGTCGCACCGAAGAAGAACGATCCATCACCGGTGTCACCCCCTATAACAGGTCATCCAAACTGACGTTGAAGTCAATTTCAGAGGCCTTCCGCTCCGGCACCACGACTGACTGTTCCTGGACCGGATCCGCGCCGGCATCGATGCCGTAATACTTGATGACCGTCGCAAAGCCCTCGGCGTCAGTCAAAAAAGCGTAGCCGGCAACTTTCTGTTTTTCAGCAACTTTCCTCATTGCGTCGAAGCTACCCTTGATCGTCTTTCCTTCATCCAATATTTTTGCCGCATCCCACGGATGGGCATTGATGTGCTGCAGCAGGAAATTCCCTATCGCCTTGGCATAAGAGGCGCCTTTACTGCTGGCTATTTCAGCCTCTATCTTGGCAATTGCTTTTGAATATGCCTGATTTGCATCCTTATCATTCGGCAAAAGAATGCACTCCTTTCATTTTTGGTTTAAACCCGGCGTTAGGCCGGGTAGAAAGCATTAGAACGGCGGCTCCTCCGAACCAAAACTGCTATAGAAATCTCCCGGGGACTCAGCATCGGGCGAGGACGCATCTGCCGCAGGCGCCGATCCGCCCGTAGGCCTCGGAGACAGGAACCTGACACTTTCCGCCACCACTTCCGCCGAGGTGCGGTTCTGCCCGTCCTGGCCCTGATAGGAGCTGATCTGCAGTCGGCCATCGATGGCCACCAGGCGGCCCTTCTCCAGATAGGTAGAGCAGGTTTCCGCCTGCTTCCCCCAGACGACGATCCGGATGAAATCCGCCTCGCGCTCGCCCTGGCTGTTGGGCCGCTGCCGATCGACAGCAAGAGTGAAGTTGGCCACCGCGGTCCCCGTAGCTGTGTTTCGCAGCTCCGGATCCCTGGCAAGACGACCGATCAAAACGATGCGATTGAGACTGGACATGTTTCATTCCCCTCTCTTTTATTTATTTCTTCCACCTTGGTTGCCTCATCAAGCTCATGAATCATGGCTTTGACACGATATCTCACGCAATTTGGATACTTTTCCAGGTGCTCTCTGAGCGCATATTTCATCAGCACTAGATCGATCATCGAATCGGTGGTAATTATCGCCTCTTTTAAATAGTTGGTAGAGTCTCTATCGACGGTGATCTTCATGACTTCACTGCCCCCGATTTGGCCGCCATGTAAGCTAAAATCTGATCTTTGAGGTATTTAACCAGGTATGATTTTCCCTTCAGAGCAGTTTCGACCGTTGCTTGATGATCAAGTTTGATGTATTCGCTGTCAGCCTTGTAGTCGGGTGGATAGATAAACAGACCGGCATAGTTGTAGTCTTCTTTCTGACTGCTTATAGAGAGGGAGAAAGTTATCCCTCGGCAATCAATCTTTATGCCGAAGTCCTTCTCCGGGTTAAAACCTAGCACCCAATTGTAATAGTACCCACGAAATCCCTTTTCACGGTCGGGCGACTTTCGCAAAGCATCTTTCAGCTTATCCTTCATGATCTTCAGTTTGTCTACCGCCAACAGGCTTTTCTGCGACCCGTCCAACTGCAAATTCAAATGTTTAATGAAATCATAATGCCTTTGCTTCAACTGGTCTTTGCCCTTCTTCGAGTTGTAGCTCTGCACCAGTCCCAGCATCTCCTGCAAGTCGGCAAGCTCTAATCTGTCAAGCTCGATGATGGTAGTACCCTTTTGCAACCTATTTGCTTTCATTTCCCGCATCGCCTCCTGATTTTGTAGATACTTCTGCTTGCCGAGCGCGCTCTCACGATCGCCACCTAGCTAGTGCCCCCAGGATTGGGGGGCGGGGGCCGAGCTTGAGTCTCTTCCCCCACCCAATCCTTTTTGGATGGCCAGAAAACATTGCAGAGAGGAGCGGAGTCAAGGACTTGAGGAGCTAGGCGCAGTTGAGCTTTAGCGATTACTGCGCTTTGCAAGGAAGTCATTGACGGAGACGACGAACGAAATATAATCATCAGGCCAAAAAGGATTAGAAATGCACGGCACAGCCGTTACCTTTGTGCCCTGGCCGTCTTAGATGGCTCATATCTTAACGGCCAGGGCATTTCTTGTAGCGAGCTAGGAAGCGCCAGGGATTTTTAGCTTCAATCGCAGTTTTGACACCGGTCGGGTAAGGACTGCCCGGAAAGCACTTTCGACCGAAGGGAGAGTGTACACCATACAGATCAGCCGCACTGTGCTGGAGCGAAGTCAGAAGCACTGTGCGGCTGTACCTCTGAAAGCATCTAGCGGGGCTGAGGAAAAATGTCACTCATGGGTACAGCTCATAAACAGCTTTACAAACATGTTGACGTATTTACCATCTGGATTGAGAACGGAGCTAAAATTGTAATCCATTAACATCCCCAAGATTACGTTTTCGGCGACCGGATCTCTGGAGAAGGAAATGGCACGCCAAGCGTCTGGTAAATACACCTGAGCGTTGATTCTTCAAACTCGCTGATCAGGAAACTTTTGAGCGGAGTAGGAACATCTCCGACAGCAATCTCCCCGGCATCGTGGAGCAAGGCATGTATGACAGCCTGTTTGGGCACCAGGTAGGAGACCATGAGAGAGTGCATAAGCACCGGCCAAGGCGGATCGGTCCTGCCATTCCACCTGTTAATACGCCCCAGAATCACGGCGATAGAGCGAATGTCGGACGGGTATTCACTTTTCAGATAATCGTCATCAGAGAAGGAGTAAGGATTTAAAACAGTCATTAAAAACGCCTCCGTAAAAAAATAAAAAACCACACTCACGTGGCTTTCCCGGGTCTATAATAAATGCAAGGTGCAGGGCAGCACCCGCTTTATATTCACATTCATAGCGATGCTTAATTATCGGTATATTTCAGCATGACAGACGGTTAAAAGTGATTAAGAGATTTAAAAAAACAGGAAGTTGGGCGGGCAGAACTTCCTGTTTTTATAAAAAGGGGACAATCACACCTGGAAGGCAATATCGGTAAATTGATAGTCAGCAGAAAGGTGTATCTTCTCAAACGTGCTGTCAATGAGTTGGGCTTTCTCTTCGAATGAAAGTTCGTCAATATGATCCAGCTTATCTGCTATTCTGGCGTAAATCATTTCAACTCTTGCCTTGATTAGATCTGATTTGTTTAACGTATCATTTAACTTTTGCAGTTTATTAATATAGAATTGCTTTTCCTGGCGCAATTCAGCCATTCTTTGCCGGTATTCGTCCAGATTGATAACATCCTGCTCAAAAGCCACCTGCTGCTTTTTAAGCGCCTTTTCTACTTGTGCCAGTTTAACTTGGCACTCATCTCTCTCAAGGATGCTTACTTCGTTATCTCCGTTTAGAACTTCAACTTGGTTTTGTATGGTCTCGATTAACTTCTGGCGATCAGCAAAAATGATCCTAAATAAGCCCACTATCATGTCGTCAACTTTTTCCATGTGCCAATATTTTGTGTTACTATCACACTGACCGTTTCTATTTTGACAGACATAACGATAATAATAGCCTGGTTCAGTATGGCTGGTAACTTCCTTTGGCAACTTACATCCATAAATTCGACCGCCGCATACAGCGCATCGGAGCACGGAGGACCCTAGATATTTTTTCTCACAAGACCATTTCTTAACATCTTTTTCACGTCGTTCTCTCACGATTTGCTGTATCCTTTCAAACTCTTTATCGGTCATCAAAGGTTCGTGTGTCCCTTTACGAACGATCCATTCATCTCGTGGGCGAACAACCAACTTACGCTTACCTGAAGCGTCTCTTACCGCTGTTGTCACGTTGTAAATGGTAATACCAAGATAGACAGGGTTATTTACAATAGTCCTGATAGCGTTGCCGCACCATTTTTTGCCGTGGCTACTGGGAATGCCTTGCTTATTGAGAAACTTTGAAGTTTTTAGCTGCCCCCAGCCTTCAATGAATTTTTCTATAATAAAACGTAGGGTCGGAGCCGTTGCTGGATTTATCACGAGGTGCTGCTTGTCCTCTGCTAACATATACCCGTAGGCCGGGTGTGCTACATTGGTTTTCCCATCTTTTGCTTTTAGCATTTGTGTTAGCTTCACACGCCCCGCAGTCTGCTTTCTCTCTTTTTGGGCCAATGCCGCATGCAGCATTAGGAAGAATTCATCGTCATCTGTACGGCTGTCGTAACTTTCCTTGAGTGTCATAAAAAAGCAGCCATAGCTTACAATCCTTCGCTTAAGCTCGAGCAAATCCATAACGTCCCTGCTCGTACGGGAAATTTCTTTTGTTACTACCCCTTTAATTTTACCTGTCCGAAGATCATCAAGCATCTCTTGCAGATCATCCCGGAGATATGAGAACTCCCCGCACTTCATGTCTACATAGAGCCTGTCATCGGGTAGATTATATTTATTAAGCTCAGCCCATTGTTTGAGCAATTCTTTCTGGTTGCCAATGCTTGATTTTTGGGATTCTTTCTTGGTGGAGACCCTTACGTATCCCCCAATTTCAACGTTCTCTTCTTTGAGCGTGTCTTTCGGATCTAGGAAAGTGCCTATATGCCTTCCGTGTATATGTGACGGTATAAATTCATCCAAGAGTATTAAGCCCCCCTTGATGCATTGATCTCTTTCGCCCTTTTGACCTGTTTATCCTCCTTGCTGGCCGAGGAGATTAACATACGAACAAGCCGTTGGTAAACAGCATCCGGCACTTGAAGAGTATTTTGCTTTTCAACTGTTCTATTATCCTGTTCCAAAGCTTCATGCCTCCCCCATCCTCAATTAAAATATCTTATTCCAGGACATTGGCGCTGGCTCCAATAAAAAAGCCCCGCAGGCCTTTAAAACCTACGAGGCAGGAGGGGCGAGATATCGACAACAGTAAGACCCTTAAAAAGAAATAGCATGGTGTTCACCGATTGTAGCCTCGCACATGGCTTCATGCCTTACTGTATTGAGCACAAGGTTAACGACCTTTGCCGGCGCTACCCGGAGCATCTCTTGCAGAACATCCTTCTCCGGCATGGCCTTCCGCCGGTATATACGGTCCTCATGGCAGGCCACCCACACATAGCAGACAGCCAGGACCTGAGCAGGGAACCACCCTCTGGGGTCATGATGGCTCTCGATCAGCCGTAGTATATTCACGGGACACTGTGGCCACCTCACCGCCACAATACGCCTTCCCATTTCTGGATGGGAAGAGATGATTTCCCGGTCACGCTGAGACAGATCCCGCCTATCTTTATAGGACAGGTCCGCCGGCCAGAGGATTTTAGCGTTGTCATGCAGCATCGCCGCCGCCTCCATCTCCCAGCTGCCGACGTCGACCCGAACCGTTGTAGCCACTTCATACGACAGATGCGCGACCGCAAGGCCATGCCGACCCAGTTCCGGTCTCTTCCCTTCCATCTCAGAAAATAACGTATTGACTTGAGGAAACAACCATCGCTCACCTCCTTGAAAATAGGGCAGGCTTAAATAATTCCGGTTCTTTTTGCAAACTCGACGATCTTTTGGCCATAGGGCAGCGCCAGATGCCGACCCTCGACAACTAGGTAGGGCGCCCCGGCGGGGTGCGCCAGGTGACAAATATAAACCACTGCAGCGTATGCGCAAGCGATTAACGCCAATGAATAACCAATCTGCACCAGATTGTCTACCAGCCTCACGGGCACGCTGAGCAGCATGACCAGCGCCCGGACTATTTGCGCCGATGGGCGCTCCTTCCTCGGCGCATCCGATTTTTCGACGCCCCCAGGCTTGGCCGGTCCCGGCCTTTGCCTGGCCTGGGTCCAATATCGTTTCTCCTGGTTGAAGATCATTGTTTTTCCAGCCCTCTCGTAAGAACTTGAATCTCTATATAAAGAAAAAGACCCATCCTCTGAGAGGAGTTTATCCTCTCATCTGATGGGTCTTAGGGATGGCTTAACGGTCACTTGCAGCAGTTAACTCCACAGACCTGTTCTTGCTTCTATTGCGGTAACCCCTGATTTTGGCCGTAATCTTCTCCCCCAGTGCCATAACTGGAAAACCAATGTTGGTTGACTGTCCTCTGGTGACAACAACGCCCTTGGCGATGGCGCTGCCATTGGCTAAGAAGACATCTACAGTCGCTCTTGACGGTTTACGTTTTGTGTCGTCAAAAGCCAGGCTGATAGCAGCTAACCCGCCAAATTGAGAGGAGATGCCAATAGACGCAACACGGGAAGGCAGTAGGAGGAGAAGTGCCGCATAGGAACGCTTCTGAATAAGAGCGGCGATGATCCCCAGTATGACCGATCCACCGACTACTGGAACGATCGGGGGTACCGGACTGCGCTTGGTTGGTGTTGGAGTCACTGTCGGCGTCACTGTTGGCGTCACTGTTGGCGTCACTGTTGGCGTCACTGTCGGTGTTACGACCGGCGTTGGAACTACAGCCGGAGTTATCGTCGGTACGGTATTTGTCCTTGCCGTGCCCGAATGTGTTTCATGCGGCAACAAAGTGACCGGCGTTACCGGGACAATAGGTGATACCGGAACAATTGGTGTCACGGGAACAACCGGAGTCACCGGGACAATTGGTACCACCGGGACAACCGGGACAACTGGCGGCACTACCGGGGTAATTGGTATAACCGGGGTGACAGCACCACCACCTGACAGAACCACGGGGGTGATGACAGTAACTGCTATCGTGCCAGACCGTCCATCATAGGTAACGGTAATCGTTGCTGTACCGGATGATACCGCAGTGATCTGGCCGACGTTGACCGTGGCGATATTGTCATTGGAACTGGTCCAGGTGGCTTGCGTTGTGATATTGGCAGTCGAAGCGTCCGAATAGACCGCCGTAGCAACTGCGCTGCCTTGTTTGGCCACGATCAGAGACATGGTGCTTGGAGTTACGGTGAGGCCGGTGATAGTTGGTTGCACTACAGGTAGCGGGTCTACGGTCATCGTGTAAGACCGACTTCCAGTTTCGCTATTGTTGTCATTCACGTTCACGTTCACCGTGAACGATCCGGATGCGGTAGGAGTGCCCTGGATCGATGCAGCACTTAACGCTAACCCATCGGGCAGACCATCAATGCCGAAATTGTAGACCAGCGAACCGGGAACGATCTGATCGTAGACCGATCCATATACCGATTCATACACGCTCGGCGCTGTTCCACCAGAGGCAGTGAGTGCCTGAAGGTAGGTGGTGCCGACCGTGCCATCGGGCAGGGTCTTTGGACTAATCGTGATCGTCCCTGTCGGAGTTACTACTGGTGCTGCTTGGATCGCCACATCGTAGGTCGTGGTCTGGCCGTCATAGGTGATGGTCAGGGTTTCGCCGGCGTTCGGGGTTGTGCTGTCGAAGCCGGTCACGTCCGAAGGCGTTATCGGTTCCACCTGCGTCGAGTTGTCGCTGTAGGTTCCGGTCACCACCAGGCCGCTGATGTCCAGGGTATCGCCCACGGTGTAGGTCAGCTTGGTCGCCGGGGTAGTGATCGCGATGCCGGTCAGGGTCGGAGTTACTACTGGTGCTGCTTGGATCGCCACATCGTAGGTCGTGGTCTGGCCGTCATAGGTGATGGTCAGGGTTTCGCCGGCGTTCGGGGTTGTGCTGTCGAAGCCGGTCACGTCCGAAGGCGTTATCGGTTCCACCTGCGTCGAGTTGTCGCTGTAGGTTCCGGTCACCACCAGGCCGCTGATGTCCAGGGTATCGCCTACCGTGTAGGTCAATTTGGTCGCCGGGGTAGTGATCGCGATGCCGGTCAGGGTCGCTACGCTAAAATTGATAGCGTAGGTCTGGTTGGCGCCGTCCTGGGCGGTCACCAGCACCGTTGCTGATCCGGTCACGCTACCCGCCTGGGCAACTACCGCAGTCGCACCGTTAGTAGCGTCGGTGGCTGTAGCGGTTACGGCTGTATCGGTGCCGATGGTCGTGTCTGCTGGCAGCACTACATTGTAGGTATAGGTGCTTGCCGCAAAGCCGGTTACCGTTTTCCCACCTACCGAGAGGTCACTCAACGTGTCAACGCTGGAGAGCGGAGCCACCACCGTTGCCGTCGCTGCCGAGCTGACCGTCTCTCCATCGCCTGTGGCAGTTACGGAGATGGTGTCACTAGTAGCCAGTGTCAGGCCACTTACAGTCCAGGCACCGGTTGAGCCTGCTGTCGTTGTCTGCGCCGTGTCGCTATTGACAGTGAGCGAGATGGTGGCACCTGCCACTGCCGTACCGCTCACGCTGGTAGCCCCGGCGTAGATCGGGGTGGTGATGGTCGGCGTCGGCGTAACCGGCAGATAATCGAACTGATCCGCCGGACTAAGATCGCTGGTGTCGGCACCGTCCTCAGTGGTTGCAGTTACCATTACATCAACAACTCCCGCCGCTCCAGGCGGGGAATAACAGGTAATCTCGCCATCGTTGATTACATTCAGGTCAGTAGCTGGGTTTCCCCAGCCGAAGTCAACCTCAGGCGAATAAGTGAAGCCAGATCCGCTGATGGTTACCAGGGTGCCTCCAGCAACCGGGCCTGAATTAGGAGATACGCCTGTAACCACAACATTGGATGTATAGAGAAATTGGTCTGCCCTACTTGGATGACTAAGACAATCTAGTTCTTGTACCATCACGTCTACTGGGCCTTCGGCAGATGCAGATGGCGACGTAGCTGTAATTGAAGTGTCAGAGTTGACTGTGAAAGAGCTCGCGGGATTATAGGGACCAGTGCCGAATATCACTCCTTGGACTTCACTGCTCAGGAAGCCGGTGCCGGTGATGGTTACTGGGGTGCCGCCGGCCAATGGTCCGCTAGCCGGGCTGATACCGGTCACTACTGGGGCATTCATCTGAACATACGTGACAAATGTACTACCGTTCACCACGTAGAGACACGTGCCGTCGCTGGTGACGGCTGCGCTACCATTTCCTCCGTTGTATAACGTAACAGCACTAATACGGGCCATGTTGCTCATCTGAACATTCGTGACAATGATAGGACTTGTATCGTTCACCACGTAGAGATACTTGCCATCGTTGGTGACGCTCTTTCCAGCCTTTTCTCCGGCGTTCAGCGTTACAGCGCTAATACGAGCCATGTTGCTCATCTGAACCTTCGTGACAATGGTAGGAGATGTACCGTTCACTACGTAGAGATAGGTGCCGTCAGTGGTGACGGCTGTGCCACCATTTTCTCCGGCGTTCAACGCAACATGGCTGATCCAGTTCATGTTGCTCATGAGAACCTTCGAGACAATGGTAGGAGATGTACCGTTCACCACATAGAGATAGGTACCGTCGGTGGTGACGGCTGTGCCATTATTATCCCCGCTGAGTAGACCTGAAGAGATACAGGGTCCTCCAATGTTGCCGATGGGAACCTTTATGACCTCGGTCGGAGATGTTTGGTCCACCCTGTAAAGATAGGTGCCATCGTTGGTGATGGCGCTGACATTTTCTCCGACGTCCAACGGATATTCGTTGACACAAACCATGGCGGCTTCTGCTGCCGGCACTATGACTATGAACAACGAAAGCAACACAATCAGACTCAGCAACAGGTTAAATACCTTTTTACCCATTTTTGACTCCTCCTTAGTTTTTGTAGACTCCCCCTTCAACGATGCGGCGACATGGCCGGAACGACCTCGTCCAGGGACAGGTTGATGGTGTACCTACTGGCGCCGGCAGCCGCCAGAAGCGCCCTGATCGCCTCGATGCGCGGCTCCAGCTCGGCGCTGTCGAATGTGCCCTCGATGGCAAGAGTAAGCCCCCTGGCCGCGGGCACGGGAGCAGCGGGAGCCTCGTCGACGGCGTCCCTCATGGCCGCCACGTTTCTAGCCCTGCGTCTGTACCTGTGGATCGGCAGGCGGAAGTTCGGGGGCCACTTGTCCTCCTGGATCGCGGTGACGTTAGTGATAGTGCCACTGTAATCTTTGTGAATCCCCAGTATCAACCGCAGTTTTCTGACGAGGGCGGAGCGAATCGACCAGATCTCGCCCAGGTCCTGGTCACTGTTGGTCTTGCTTACATCCAGCAGCACTGCCTGCGCCTGGACGGCCGGGAGCGCCGATAACGCGTCCAAAGCCGGAACATCATTCACCCCGTTACGCCTCCCTCACGCCCCACCCCCGAGGAGCATCTTCGCCGCCTTTCTTGAGGAAACAACTAACGCCCACCTCCGTAAAAATCGACATCCGGCTCATATTAAGAATCTCGCTTCACATCCTCGATGCCAAATGACTTCTCCCCCGCCTCCATAGGCGGGGGCTAGGGGTCTTTTGCCATGTTGCCAATAAAAAAGCCCCGCAAAGCTTTAAGACCCGCGGGGCAGAATAGAAATTTGCCTGTTATTGCGCTATTGCGTAACTGAAATAACCGCTGCCGCTATGGTTTTGGGTGTAGCAAGTTGTGTAGTTCTGCGCCGACCAGGTGGCATATCCGCTGTTCTCCACCTGCTGGATCTTCGTGGCCACGGCTCCAGTGTTGCCTACGAAGCTTGCAAGTTCCATAGGCGTCATCGCTCCTACATAATTCAGATAGCCTCCGTTAAAGCCCGGGCTGTTACTGACCGTGTATATGGTGTCATTGGCTAACCAGTTTCCTTGATCGAAGGCCACACACTGATTCTCGATGCCTGAAGCCGTCCAGGTGAAGACCCTGCCGCCCCAGGTGCTTGCATCTACAGGCCGGGTAGCGCCAATAGCAAAATCGGAAGCTATTATATAACCACCGCTACCGTCAGACGTCCAGAAAGACGCAGGAGCATATGGAGAACCGTCAGAGCCGCCACCGAGATAGATCTCATAGGACGACTGCGGCAGGCTGTACGTGCTTGTGAGCCACGCTGTTTGCCCTGGTTGAATAGTCACCTGACCCTGAGATGCAGCCGAAACAGAGAAGTAATAGTTAAAGTACGTGTCGCCGTTCTCCTTGCCCCCAGTCAAGCTGAAAGTTAAGGGGCCTGGCCCAGGGTTGTTAACCTCAAGGTTTTGCACATAGGTTACGCCTGTAATGCTTGTGACCGGCCCATTCTTCGTATAGTTGGTTTGGGTGGTGATGTTTTGTACCTGATCGTAGGAACCGGAGATCGGCTCATACCCTGGGGTTACCGATTGCAGCGATATGCTGGGATCGGTATAGGGGTTACCGGGAGTAATCAGCCAGTTCTGCTTCCCGTTAGCTGGGCAGGAAGGGAGAGTTATGTTGGAGCCTAAATCCACGCCGCTTGATGACCCGTTTGACGCGTTTTCCCACCAATCAAATGAAGCAAACCCATATGCCCAGTAAATGATGTTCTGGTTAACGCCGGGGTTTTCGTAGAAATAGCCGCTAGCGCCGCAGGTCAAGAAGCTCATAGGGTCGGTCCCGCCTATATTCTGATAATGCGGCCAGTGCTGGGATACGTAGGTTCCCCAGGCAGTGCCGTAGGGATAGGCAATGGTACCGTAAACGCCGTCATACTTCCACGATTCCTGGTTCCAGCTATAGGCCGGCGTGGAAGGCCCTGGAGGTTTAGAAGATTGAAGCGCGCCGTAACCGCCACCCACGACGTAGGGCATCCCGGGCATGCCGCTGGCGTCAATGAGGCCGCTGCCATAATCCTGTATACTGAAACCAGGCTGCTTCACCCACACGTACCCGGGCACGCTGTTCCACTGGATAGTCCCCCAGTGCGCGTCCTCTCCCGGGTTGGGTACCCAGGACGGTTCCTGGATAAAACCGGGCTGAAGCGCCCAAAAAGCCTGTGAAGTGTAGTAAGCAGAACTACCCCCATTGAAGGTGAGCCCCTCCCATTCGTCCGCCGACCAGTTGATCCCGCTGCTATCGTCGGCCTCGGGGTCGGTGATGTAGTTCCTGGCTGCAGGCGGGATCGGCGGGGCCAGGGGGTCGAGGTTCTGATGGGTGTTTGCCACGGTCCAGAAATTGTTGGCCACGCTCTGATCATTAAGATTGGCATTAAGCATCAGCCGCAGGTATTTCGTCTGGCCGGCGCTGAATGGCTCGTATCCGGTCCAGGTCTCCCCGACACCGCTCAGTCCGCCATTGGTGATGTCCGCCGCCACTGGCCAGCTATTTTCATTGTCAAACTGGTAGATCATCCACCTCCAGGAGTCCGGCAATGCCGTATAGGGACAAACTGCGGAGAGTTGGTTGCTGGCCGCCCAGTACGGCTCAAGGTTTACATCACCTTTCCAGAGCATTCCAGGGAAGTTTTCGACTGCATATAGTTTGTGCGTTTGCACCGGGTCGAGCTGGTAGGTCACCTGTGGGACCTGCTCCTGCTGGTTTATAGTGCCGACCTGCTGGCCGGCAACGTAGGCAGGCCCCGTCTCTTTACCTGTGGTCACATCGCACTGAATAAAAACGTTAGAAGTCTCGCTACCAACATTGACGTAATAACCGTACACCATCGTATATATGAGATTGCCGTTTCCATCGGCCCCTGTCGCCAGACTCGCCCACTGCATGGACGGGTCCGCAGATCCCCGCCCCGGGAAAAAGAGCGTTAATATCACAAATAGTAGCATCAAGAACGTGATTAAAAAGAAAGGCTTGCGCCGTGAGTCTTTGGGTTTGGTCATCTTGACTGACTCCTCCCCGATTTTTTCTTCAGCCATGTTGCTACTGTATAGGCCCATTTTCGTCATATCCAGAGGGCGGCGGAATCAGCCTGGCTCTGACGTGCCCCGTGAACGGGACCAAGGTCAAGGGCACCTTCTTCCAGCCCATGACCGGCACCGGGACCGTCACCGTCTTGTAGGTGATCACCTTGTCCAGGATCGGGTAGGTGGTCGGATGCACCTGGTTCTGCGGCGCCGGCGTGAAACCCGAAGGAGGACTTCCGGCAATTACCGCGCATGTGTAGTTGTCATTGTAATTTGTTTCTGGGTAACTCTCGCCGTTGTCTCCCTGGAAGCCCTGGGCCGGAGCCGCAATCCAGGTAGTGCTGTTAGAAGAGTCGGCGTCCACGCTGGCGAAAACCACGTCGCTGGGGCCGAAGGGAACGGCAGTGGTGGTCACCGTGGCTCCGCTGCTGGCGTTGATGTGAACCTGCTGCACATTCCCATACCCCGTGAGAGATCCGCCAGTAGACTGAATGTAGAAGCGCACGTAGGCCGTGCCGCTCTCCGGCATGTTGCCGGTGAAAGTGAACGAGAGCGTATTCGAGTTCACCTGTGAGAGCGACGTGGCCACCAGGTTATTACTGGACGTCGAGCCTCCGCCGCCTGAACTGCCGCCTCCCCCGCCACTGCTTCCGGCGTTGTCGTTGGCCGAAGCCACGTTGTCATTGTAGCCGCTCGGAAGTGTTATACCGATGATCGTCGGAGCGGCAGACCAGGCTTCTTTCGTCTCCGAGGAAGGCAGCCCCGGAGGAACCGCCCCGCTCCAGTATTGAGCGGTCATGCCGGTGTCTACCGTAGGTGTTCCAAGATGCCCGTTAGAAACATTCAGGTCCAGGTCCGCTGTCACAATCACGTCGTAAGGCTCGTTAGGCTTGGGCACGCTTGTGTTCACCATCGGCTGCGCCACCGACCAGCAGCCTGAGGGAGTAACGCACACGCTTCCAGATGACGTAGTGTAACTGCCAGACTGAGATGATCCATACTTGAGCGCAGATCCGTCTGTCATAGCCGGGGGCATGTCAATGTTGTTGTATTGATCCACCAGCGTCCAGGCGTTGGTGCTCTCCCCCCTGGTGTAGACCCGGACGGTGATCCCGTGCAGCCAGAGCGGGGTCTGATTGACCACGTTCCAGTCGTAATAGGCAAGGCCTCCAGAATCTGAAGTTTTAGTGACGCCTGAAACCATGATGTTGTATGGAAACGAGGCCGTGACGTAACCTGATGTCATGGTTCCTGTGGTGTTGCTGAAGACGTTGGCAGCGGCTTGCTGGGTCAGATTGATGTCGCCGATTGGCGATGCTCCGGTGCCCTCGGTGGATGCCAGACCGTCCCACACATACTGGGTATTCGTGCCGTTGTTGGCTCCGGCCTCGAAGATATCAGGACCGCTTTTGAAGCAATAAGGATCTGACGGAGGATTGAGATTTGAAACATATGGCTTTGATCCGTCCGGGAGCGCCGTTCCCACCGTCAGCGGCACGTCCGCCTTCTGGTTGGAACCGTTGGCGTCGTTGGACAGTGGCCAGGACGAATCCACAAAGTATTGCGTGCCGTTAATCTGCACCGGCTGCTGCTTGCTCTGCATATATGCCGGCGAAGCAAGCCAATAGTTGGAGTCGTAAAGACTCGGGTTTAGCCCGAGATACCCTTCCAGCCAGTTCGACACGTCCCCGGCCATGACGGTGGTGCTCGCCGGCGGAGAGCTTGGTGATTTTTCGATGGCCGTCCAGCCAGTATTCGGATTGTTGCTGCTGAGGTCATCGAATACATCCCCATAGTAGGCCCCAATGGGGGCGGCGTAAGTACCCGTCCTGGGCTGATCGGTGTCATAATAGTTGGTGAAAAACCGCATCCACTGCGTGCGAGTATAGGTGCGGCTACCGTAGGCCGTGGGGGTTTTAAAATTCAATGGATTGGTCCAGTTGCCGTAGTCTGCATAAGCTGGAGCTATACCGCTAAGGATTAGCAGGACTGAGAAAAAAATGGCCACCAGCGCCTGCAAGGTCTTTCTCTTCACGTTTCATCTCTCCTTTCTGTGATCTCCCCAAACAAAAAGACCCTTTGCGCAAAGGGTCTTAACTTCGGGTCTTTATGAACTTCTCACGAATGGCTAAATCCTTTTCAGATATTCCCCCTCTGGAACAGTTGCTATGGCAAGCAGCCAACGGCTGCCGTGCCGGCCTCATAGTCCCAATGAGTGCCGTTCTGCGCTGCATGGATCAGATTCGGCGTTCCAGGAGCAGCAAACAGCATCCCATCGAAATCGCTGACGCTTATCAGTCCCAGCATCGGTTGCCCGTTCAAGACGACGAGCGAATAATTTAAAGCATTGGAACTGACACTTGCCACAGGATTGTCACCATCAACCCTACAAACAGCATCCCTACTACCTACTGTGAGTACCCGGTAATTATCGGCGTGTCCGTAGTACCCGAATACCGCCAGGTGCGTCCCGTCCCATTCAACGTTTGTCGCCGGTACTCCGAATGCCTCAGCGATGGGGATGAATGGGGCGTAGAGAGCACCAACCGGCCCATTAGAGTCAATCTTAACTGTAGTTCCGTACTTGTAGATATCGGGGAAATGCTTAATAAGATCCTCTACGCCTATACTATTGTTATAGGCACTGTTATTGGTTACCACCATTGGAGCCGTCCCCAGGTCGAACGCCCTGGTGCTTCCATCGAGGCCAGCCAGAGTCGCCGTCTCGTTCCCCACGGTGAAAGCGATCTCCTTGCACTGCGGAGTAAACCCCCAGTCGCTGGGCGTGGCCGCTGCCCCTGCCGGTGGTTGTAGCGTACCGTCCATGGCCGCCGTCATGTCGATCTGCCCGGTGGTCGGCTGCACGACCGGCGTGATCGGCGGCGCTGTCGCATCGCCCAGGGTGATCGTCACAGTCTGCGTGGCCTGGTTCCAGTCCACCTTCGCCCCCAGGGCCTCGGCTACATACCGAGCCGGTAAGTAGGTCCTGCCATTCTTGATTACCGGGGCAACATCCATCTGCTGAGTTGTGCCGTTCACGGCCAGGCTGGCTCTGTCGATAGTCAGTATTATGACCGTGCCGTTCTCGGTCACGTTGACTTTCTGGGTAGCATCATCCCATGCAGTTTGAGCGCCCAGGGCGCCCGCCAGATACCGGACCGGAATCAGGGTGCGCCCGTCCTCGATGTACGGAGCGGCGTCCATCTGATAGACGGCGCCGGTCACGCTGCCGTCCTGGTAGACGCTGTAGCTGGCCTGGCCGACGACGAAGCGGGCGGCCAGGGAGACAGCAGTTGCGAAGGCTGAGGCTGAGAAGGAAACCAGGAGAACCATTGCCAGAACCATCATCGCTACCTTTTTCATCACTATCATCTCCCTTTCCAATGTCCTCTCAAGCGCTCATATTTGGCATTTGAGGGGGGCTAAATCCAGTTAAGGACATATCCCCCTCACCCACGGCTATTTCAAGGATGTAGCAACGTAATCACGATTGCCCCCGCGCCAACCAACACCGCTATGATAAGGCCAATCATCCACTGTTGCACAGCAGTGAACCTATCCGTTTAGGTTATCAATTTTCACTGTTACTTTCTCGTCTAGCGCATCGATCCGCCCGTCGATCTTGCTGGTCAGCTTCTCGTCGAGCCTGTCAATGCGATCAATCAAGTATAAAAATTCCCCGGACGCCAGGTGAATATTCCCCGAACGCTTCTTCCCGCCACCCCCGGCAGCAGACTCTTTTCTTCCAGCGGCGGCCTCTCTCATCGCCTCATCCGACATGGCGCTCATCCTCCCCACCTGTCCTTTACTGTATTTTACCATCCCTGGCTGGATAGCTGCATTTCTTTTTGCCCCTCCATCCCTACCCCCCCACCCTTTTGGCTTGAGACACAAGCCCAGCGAAGGGAGCCGGAGGTCAAGGGTCGAAGCGGAGCGGAGAGGGACGGGCAAGGAGGAGCAGCCGCAGATGCATGGCCGGTACGGAGGGAATTGCCCGTCACGGCCCTTGACCGGAGGCCCCCGCAGCGTATAATCCAAGCAGTCAAAAGGGCATCGGTCTTACAGTTATTAGCCACGTAACTAACCACGTAGCCAACATAATTCCGAAAATAACTTCAGCCTCAATAGGATCAGAATTAAGTTTAAATACTAAATATATTCCGCTGATCACAATAATCGCGGCAATCCCATCTAAAATTAAGCTGTGGTATAGTAGGAGTAAAGCAGATGCAAAGAAACATACAAGATAAACAGAAATCAGTATTCCGCTTATATCACATTCTTTAGTTGGCATTAGTCTGTTTCAGCCTCGTACTTGGCGTTTGAGTTTGCGCTATCGTCTCAACCGGTTCTTCGCCCTGTTTTAGCGGCCTGAAGATGGCGCCCAGCGAAATATCATCCTTGGTCAGCACATCCACGGCATCACCCGTCTTATACCATTGGGTGAGATCCACTGCCGTTCCCGGCTTATTCATGACGGCGGAGCCTACCTGGATGGTGGTGTTGGCGGTCGCCCTGAGCGCCAAGGTCTTGCCTACATCAGTAGCGCCTTTGCTTACCTTGATTACCACAGTATCCGCTCCGATTGAAGCGATACTCCCGTAGCGGACCTCGCTGTTAAGCTTGGCCTGACTCACCTGCGCTGCCCGCGAAGCATGTATCTGGGGGTAGATCCGGTAGGTATAGAACCCGCCGAAGAAACCCAATACAGCGCCGACAAGCAGACAACCAACTATGATTCCCACTAATTTAGAACGAGACATTAAAATAACCTCCCTAATTATTTGGTTCGCTAAAAAAAAGAGCCGGGGTGTTAACCCCCGGCATCAGATCTCTTTCTTAAACACTGCCCTGCCCTGCAGGTTCAACCAGTTAGACCAGGGCGAAGCATTGGCTCGCATCAGCCAGGGCAATCCCGGGCTGATCGTCCTTACGTGGTAATTGACCACCGCGTAGCAGTAGGTATCGTCGTCGTAGAGCTGCACATCCTGGTAGGGAGTGAAATTATTGCTGTAGTTAGAGTTCTGAGACGGACTCCCGATGGACAACTGCGAAGATGATCCAACCAGCGGCGGCGCTCCGGAGTTGATGACAGCGGTACCCGTCTGACTGCCCCCGGTCGGCAAGATAGAGACCGTATTTATGGCCGCCTGTACTGCCTGGCTGCCGTCGTGGTAGACGGCCAGGGTGCGGGCGGCCTCCCGGGCGGCGGATACCGCCACCGTCTGGCAAACCAGCAGTTGCAAAATGGTCACCACTGCCAGCAGCCCGAACAGCACAAAGGGAAGCTGCATAAGCAGCTCCACCAAAGTAGAACCCTTATTATCTTTTAAAAGGTTCATAATCCTCCTATTTAGGCCGCAAACAGGTTCATAATATTTGTGTTCCACCAGGCGGTGACAGGTGTCTTGAGCAGGAAAAAGGTCACGCCCAGGAGTATAACAACGATACCGAGAATTACAAGCTGTTCGATCAATTGCATCCCCCTCTGATCATTACGAAACGTTTGAAAAACCTTTCTGAGCATCTTCAATTAAAACCCTCCTCGATATTTTTTTAAGTCTCGCTAGAAACAAAGTCCCTTGGCTGGGCATTGGTCAATTAGTTGTGATCACCGCCTGTCCATACGAAGTGTCTCCCTCGTCCTTGTCATTGCCTGACAGTCCGTACAACTTCTCCAGGGCACTGGCAGCGAAGGTTTTAAGCGTGGTTGTCAATTTCACCACACAGCTATCCGCGCCGATCACCCGGAAATAGAGATCGTCGTCCGCCCCAGGCGTGGGACTGATGTTGACCGTCATCATCCCGGCATTTACCTGGTTGGTGAGGACGCCCATGTTGTTCAGGGCGTCCTGGCGGGCGGCGCTCTCAGCCGCCACCGGGTCCTGAATCACCGCCTGGGTGCCGGTGACTACGTTCTCGACTCCGGTGATGTTGCCGTTTGAGTCATAGGTATACTGGTAAGAGGTCGTCGAAACCGGCGTGGCTGTATCCGCTGCGGCCAGAGAAGCGGAGTCAGCCAGGGTCACTTCCTGCGATCGCACCAATTCGATCCTCTCCACGTCCACCAGCATGAAAAACACCAACAGCGCCAAGGGCAGCATAATCAGGCTAAGATACGTGTAGTAACTCCCTCTTTGATCTTTGAGCATGAGCAATAGAGTCCCTCCTACATCAACGCGTGAAGCATAATCACAGCAATAGGGCCGATCACAGCTAAAAAGACAGCGGGCATGATCGAACCCACCACGGGTAAGATCAGCTTGCTCTCCATCTTTCTTGAAATTTCTTCCACTCTGCTCTCTCTCGTGTGCCGTATGTCTTCAACGAGTTTCTTGAGAGCGCCAGGAAGTCTTCCCTGCCCGTACTGCATGGCATTCTTAACGGCCATAGCGAGAGCCTCGGCCTCAGGCAGCCCGGTATTTTTTGCAAAAGAGTCTATCCCCATTTCAAGTGGTTTTCCGTTGTCGATGTCCTGTTCCATAATGCCGATCTCCCGGCCAAGGAAAGTATCCGATATGCAAGACTTGAAGGCGGCAGTAATGGCAACGCCAGCGCCACAAAGAAGAGATGTTTTTTCGATAAAGCTGATAAACTCGATCCCCGCCGCCAAAAGAACTCGCGCAGACCTCCCGTCGAGCAGCGCTTTAGGGATGAAGATACCCAGGAGGGGGCACACCAAGGCAAAAAGAACCGGCAGCCGCATACCCCATAAAACAAGACCAAAGAAAGACCCCAGTCCGGCGCTGAGCGCCCAGATCCCGAACCACTCCTGGACGCTGATGCCATAACCGGCTAGATATAGCTGTCTCTCGATGCGGTCCGTCATGACCAGGTCGCGCATCACCGGAGCTCGTGCGATGATAGTACCTAGATTGCGTGCAGACTGAAGAATCCCCCTGCTTTTCAGCCTCGGTTGTTCATACCCCTTGACGAGCGCATCGACTGGATTATAGTTGCGCATCTGCACAATAGCCGTGAAGAGAAAGAAAACAGCCGCTGCGAACGCGACTGCGGCAATCTTGAGCAAAACTATCACCTCCTGAATGTTTTTAAGATCTCCTTTCGGGTCTTCTGCCGCACAGCTTACAACCCCAACTCTCCCCCCACGCTCCTCAGCAGCACATTAACCCATACATGCCCCAGCAGGATCAGAATCAAGGCAACGGCGATCAAGACATGTCCCTGTACAGATTGGAACACTTCCCGAAACTGGTCTATGGTAAGAGACATGACCAGCGCCATGACCGGGGGAAAGAAGCTGACGATGAGGAAACTATACCGGATGTCCGCAGTGGCGGCATTGACCTTCTGTTTCAGTCTGACCCTTTCCCGGCAGAACTCGGAGGCGTTCTCAAGTAGCCGGATACTAGCCTCATGGCCAATACTGCTGGTGCATTTCAAAGCATCGGCCAGCATTTTCGCCTCGACAGAATCGACCATGGCCGCCAGCCTGTCCATCACTGTCTCAATTGGGGTGTTTGCTAATATGTCCCCTTTGAGACGTTTGAAAATATCCTGCGCTGGAGGTTTAGTCGCCTCGATGACGCCATCAATGGCCATTGTCTCCGTGCCGCCGGCATGAAGGACTGAGGACATCGTATCTATGATTGCCGGCAGTTGGGCCCGAAAAGAAATATCTCGCTGACGCCTCAAGAAAGCCGTCCAGGCACGAGGCAGAAACACAAAAGCAATAACGGCGAGAACCGCCCCCGCCAAAAGATTGAGAAGTAGATAACCGATTATGAAGCCGCCGAGGGCAGAAGATAGTCCTAGGGAGAGCAGATCACCATCCGGCCCCCAGAGTGCCTGCAGGTGGTCATTATAAGATATCTTGCCTGCCCGGCGCGGCTGCTGAAAACCTTTCAGAACCACATTAATCAGGTTGCGGCTCCTTCTGACGTAAAAAAAGTATGAGCCGAAGAAAACAGCGCCTAATACCCCGGCAAAAAACAGCAACACCATTACGCCACCACCTGCCCATCTTTCGCATAGAGCGTGGTGTCAGCCACCTGGACCAGCTCCTTTTTCTGGGTGTCCCACTGAAAGAGCACCTTGACATCAGGCTCCCTTCCAATGGCGGAGCGCAACACCTCCGCCACTTGGATAACGCGCCGCAGGTAGCGGTCGCCAAAGCGCACCTTTGCCATATGGATCACCAGGTCAACGGCCACCGTCACCCTGAACATGGCCTGATCGTAACCTTCCGCCCTTCCTTCCTCAGACATCATAAGTAGCGAGGGGAGACGGTAAAGCGCCGCATCGATTGCGCTGGTCGAGTGCACTGTAGTGAAAGCGGTTGTGCCGAGCATCATGGATTGGACAACGTAATACGTTTCAGCTCCCCGGCACTCGCTTAAGACCAGCCAGTCGGGACGCAAGCGCAGCAGTTCGTTGCGGGCCAAGTCCGCCAGTTTAATTTCGCCCGTCCCGTCGGGCATCGGCGGCTGGCCGGTTGAGTACCTCGTGTTCTCGTGGTCAGGTTGCAATTCTGGCACATCCTCGAAAATGACCAGGCTCGCCGACGGCCCCCAATACTCCTTTAAGAGAGAGGTGGTGGCGTTCAAGAGGGTGGTCTTGCCCGCCCCCATCGCACCGGAAAAGACGCAGGACCAGCCTGCCTTGACAGCCTCCCGGAGCAGGGCTAGAAACTCCCCCGTGATCGTTCCCGAGTCCTCGAGCTCCTGGAGAGTGAAGAAACGGGGGAAGCGTCTGATTGTCATGGTCGAATGCCCCGGCCGCGTAGAAGGGTAGATCTTGGCGTTAACTCGGGAACCGTCCGGGAGATAGGCGTCCACGCTAGGCTCTGTGTAGGACAGCCTTCGTCCGCAGCTGGCCACAATTTTGCGCATGGTCGTGAGCAGGTGCTGTTCGTTGTCGAACCTGGTACCGGTTTTGATCAGTTTACCGTTCTTCTCTACGTATACCAGGTTATACGTGGTGCACATGACCTCATTGATACCCTCGTATTCCTCGCTGGCGGGAAAGATATAGTCCTGTAGGGGACCGTACCCCAGCATATCTTTGACTACCCTATCCACGATCTTGGGCACGGCGTCCGGCTCCAGTGCAGCCACGGACCGGAGATATCCTTCGTGTGACCTGGGATTCCGCAGCGCGTCCGGATTGTCCCGGCGCACCCTGGTTAGGACCCGGGCGCGGAAATCCTCCACGTCGAAATCGGGATCGACGGGTTGGTCCCTTAATGTCTTGGCAAAAAGACTATCGTGCTCCAAATTAAATCACCTCTCAATTCGCACTCCCATGATGAACGAAGTCAATTCCCTGACGGCTGTAGAGAAGGGGCATCCCCGGTCAGCCACAGCGATGGGCGGCTTTCCGGGAGCCTTGAAGTTTGCATGTAATGCCCGATCCTCCGGTATGACGATTCTGAAGGGAACGATGCCTCCGCCGATAGTCTCGGCAACGTTTTGCGGAGAGAACTCCTTCTCTTCCCCGGGATAGACCCGCGTCACCACCAGACGGACTGATCCGGCGTCGATCTTGAGTTTTGGGATGTAAGGCGCAAATTCGTACTTCGCAATCCTGACATCCGGATAGTTGCCACGAACTAGAAACAGCGTCAAAGACGAGGCCTGGACCGCGGCCAAGCTGGCATCAACGTCGTAATCCGGCTTCACATCGATCAGTATCAGATCGAAGTAATGATCGAGAATCCCCAGAACACGCTGTAGCAGCTCCGCGGTGATATGGCTGCCTGCCGCCGCTGGTGGCGGCAGGAAATAGAGATTGGGAAGAAGAACAGGGTCGGGTCTCACCAGCAGGCTCTCCACATCGCCCCAGCCCGGCGTGCCTTTGATGGTCTGCCAGTTGTCTATGCCCTGCGATACTGTAGCGGGAACCCGCAGGGCCTCGAAGATGGTCTGGGCGCGGTTGTTGGTGGCGCCCACCACAACAACTTTAATGTCCTTTTTGTTCTTGGAAGCCCACAAAGCCGCGGTGCAGGCGATGGATGCGGTGATGTTGGACTTCCCGGCGCCTCCTACAAGAGAAAACATCGTGACGCGTTTATAGCGGATCGAATTGTCGTTTTCTCTGATCGGAAGTACCTGGGCGACGGAAAGCGGTATTCCCTCCCGGCTCACAATCCTGATCTTGCTGGCAAAAGCCTTTGACCATAGCTCCGGCGTAGGAGTGACGTCCGGCGCCAGGTAGAACCTCCTATTTCCGTAAAGCTCCGCCATCATGAAAGTGAAATCAATGCCATCCTGCCCCTGGAATCCGATCACCACGTCATCGGCATCAGAAGCATCTTGCAGGACCTGCGCCGCGGCAGATGCATCCTCCGCTGTACCGCTGATCGGAATAGGCAGCCTATTGCTGTTGTAAAAGCGGTCCACAAAATCTTTATCGCCAAACACCAAAATACCCATAGACTTTTACGAACTCCTTTCTGATGGCCTGAGCGTGATCCGCACGTCCTGCCCCTGCACCAGGGCTGTGATCAGGGCAAGCCTCTGATCATCGTACACGCCCAGCACCAGGGCGCCGCCCTGTTGTCCCTGCAGCGGCGCTGTCAGTATGGGGATATTCTGCATCGTGACCGGTTGGATAGCCCCCTGTTTCGGTGTCATGGTCAGGTCAACCATGTCGCCGTCCTTGAGACCGTACCCGACCATCGTGTAGGCATTGGCCTCAATTGCGATGGCCTGGCGCCCAGGGTACGCGTTCAGCTTGCCGGCCAGCCCGGCTGCCGAGGCGGGCTGCAGCGAGGCTTGAGTCACGGGAGCGCCGGCTGATAGAAAGCCCTGGACGGTCTTGCCCACGGCATCTTGGGTTCCTGTGACGATTCCGGATGGAACGATGCTTGCTGGTACCTCCTGCAGTTTTACGTCCTGCTGGCCGATCACCTCCCCGGGCAGGACGTTCCTTGCCGTCACCACCACCGTCTCCAGCCTCAGATAACCATGCACATAAGTAACTCCGGCGTAGACGGTCAGGGCAGCGCACACCAGCGCCGCCAGAAGCAAATAACGGGTCTTTTTAAACATGTGAACACACCTCCTCAAAAAAAAGAACAGCCCCAGGGGTCAAATGCCCTGGGGCTGTGAGGAGAGGTTTAATGAAGAAATATATGATATGCATAATCAAACATGGCCGGTGTGGATGGGCCGCCCCGTACCCTTGACTGGAGGCATCCGCAGCGCACAATCAAGCCGGTCAAAAGGGCCTTAAAAATTTGATTATTTAAAAAGGCCAGCGCCGGAAGCGTATGCGCGCAGAGTCAAAGTTACCCGCGCTGGCCCAGCTATTGGGATTTTCATGCTCATCGTCGCCCTGCATCAGAAGCGGATACAATCCCACCAACTTCACATTGATCACCGATTGTCTGCGATCTTCCCATACCGTGATCACTTCATCCCGGATCGCTCAGGCAGTGAACACCGTTAATCGCCGCGAAAAAAGAGGGCCAAGCTGCGTTCTCAGAACATCAGTAAGCTGCTATAATCTCATTTGAAAGGAAAAATTACTGGCTGTGATGATAAAACCAGTACGGCTACTAGCCAAGTGATTAGAATAATCCCTAAAATACTTGAAGCTTCGATAGGATCACCAATCACTTTAAATACCAAGCATATTATAGTTAAAAGAATAATTGCAGCTATACCATCAAAAATTAAACAATGGTATTGAAATAGAAAAGCAGATGCAAAGAATATCAGAGCAAAAACCATATATAAAGTATTCTGTAATATATCGAATATTTTGTGCGTGTTAGGATGGGCTAAACCTTGTTTAAATTGATAGCATTTCACATTAAGCAATTCTTTATGGTTATCAACATTAAAGCAATTGCCAATGTTGTCTCCGATATGTTTATTACAATTAATAGCATCTCTGTTACACTTCTTCTCTTTTATGGATATGCTTTCTGGTTTATCTGTGCCATTTTTGTTATCGGCATCATATATCTCTGGCCGTATGCTATTGCTAGGGAAATCTTTCATATGACTCAAGGGAAAAGCACCACCCTTTCGGCAGGTATAATGTTATGCGTGTTAATATATGGCTTAAAAAGTTATCTTAAGAAAAAATCATCTATCAATCAAAAGATAAAATCAAAGTTTCTAGTATTCTCCCCATCAACCAGAACAGCATTTCATCTAAAGCACTTCTATTTGTCTACAGTACAAGCCCAGATACCTCTTGCGACCGAATATTGGGAAGTTCACCTAAAACCTGTATTACCACCAAAACCAGACTTTAGAAACATCGCAACCTATAAGGAGCAAATTGAACAAGATATACAAAAACTCAAAGAAGTATTGCCATCAGACACTATTATCTTTGGAAATAGTCCTCGTAATTTGATGCCGCTGATCGAGGGTACTTCCGCAGAAAAATCTTTAGTTGTTTACTCGAAAGCAACAATCCCACCGGAAAGAGCGAAACTCTACCGAAAGTATCCCAGACAATGGGATTATATAGTGCTGTTCATCAAAGGCAGCAAAGCAGCCGCTACTCGATCGGCCGCCGTAAAAGAAGGTTAGTATTTTGTTGTATACAGGCCAGCGCCAGAAGCCTCGCACGCGTAGAGTCAAAGCTACCCCGCGCTGGCCAGTTATTATTAGAAATCACCAATTATGCGCGCCCTCTTTCAGAAAGATATATCTCCAGTGCTTTTTCAATGGTTGCATTAATTTCATCAGGCGTTTGCCCCTGCGTGAAGAACCTGGAGATCACCTTCAGATTAACCTTGACCGCCGCTGGCCTGCCGGGTTTCTTGGCTGCCCCCAATAACACAGTACGGATTCTATCATCGGTTAAAGTCCCGGCTTTAGAATAGGTATGAAGCATCTCCGCCTTAGCCGTATCAATCTTGAAGCCACTTGCCTTTATACATCCCAAGACTTGATACTGCTCATACTCTTTCAAATACGAAAGACTCGCAGCAGGGTAGCGGGCTATCTTACCGTCATCCACCATCTGTAAAAGGCCATCTACTAGGTAGTTCAAGCGGATATATTGACGAATAGTTTCTCGATCAATTCCGTTATCTTTGGCTACTTTATCTCTGCTTTTGCCTGGGTGCAGTAATCCTGCACCTTGCTCTCCATCGCAAGCGCCACAAGGGTTTGAAGCCTCTTGAATTTCTTTTAAAAGAACCTGGTTTTTCCCTGTAACCTTATACGCCTCAAGCTGCATCTTGTACGCCCGGGCAAGCTCACTATGCAGCATGTTAGCCGGCGACCGCTGAAACAAATTGGAGTTAACGACGAAAAGATTGGCCTCTGCATCGCTCAGGCCTTCCTTGATGATGGCCGGGATCTCTTCAAGCCCCGCGGCCTTTGAGCCGTTCCATCGGTTATGACCAATCAGGATTTCATAAACCTGTAGCCTGGCACCGTCAACTTCAACATGCTGCCCTTCCTTAGGACGGACGGTGATCGGCTGCATGACACCGTTCTCTTTGATGTCTTCAGCAAAATCATCGAGTATTTTGCCTTCGTACAGTTTAAACGGATGACCTTCAAACGGCACGCATTGAGCTACTTTCAGCATAACCGGACCGCTTCCCGCAGGCTTATCTTTCATGAAAAACTCGTTGAGTGGCGATACCTTCCGGATCGCATTCCTATCCATTGGCGACCAGCTCCTCCGTGAACGCCCTATAGGCAGCGGTGACCTTGCTCTCCGGCTGGTACTCGATAATGTTGCGGCCGTAAAGATTTGCCTCACCGACTTTAACAGAAACGGGTATCATATTCTCGAAAATCCGGATATGCGTCCCGTACGCATCCCGTATCATGGCAGAGACTTCTTTGAACAAGGTCGTCCGTGTGTCGCACATGGTGAGCAGGATGCCCTCTATGGTAATTGACTGGTTGATGTCCCTAGCCTGCTCTATCGTCCCGAGCAGCATTTCCAATCCCTTTGCCGAAAGGTATTGCGGCGTGGCGGTGATGAGCACGCTGTCGCATGCCGCCAGCGCATTGACAGTAAGAAGTCCGAGCGACGGCATCGTATCGATGATGATGTAATCATATTCGCCTTTCATGTTTGCAAGAATCTTTTTGAGCACGAACTCCCTGCTCATGGCGCTGACAAGCCGGAAACTCTCTACGGCCGACAGTTCGATACTGCACGGTATCAGATCGACCTTGCCAATTGACAGTATGTATTGTTCCTTGTCAGGCAACGGCTTGTTGTCAATAGCCGTCATGATCAGGTGGTAGATCGTCGTTTCCAATTCGTCCGGTTTGTCAATGCCCAGGCACATTGTCAGATTGCTCTGCGGATCGAGATCCACCAACAGTACCTTATATCCCGATTCCGACAGGATATAGCCCAAGTTTAAAGCAGTAGTCGTCTTCGCAACACCGCCCTTCTGGTTGGCGACAGCAATAACTTTACACACTCGAACATCCCCTCCTCCAAAGAAATATGTCTCTAAAATAAAAAAGACCGCCGGACGGCTCTCAAAGAGCGTGCATCGGCGGCTAGGCCTGACTTGATAGTCCTTTTGTTTGATCTTGGTTCGACGATAGCACCTGAATCTTCTGCATTGTTTCCGCTTTGTACATGTCAAAGGAAGGTGTACTTGAATTTTTAACGAAATTAAAAATCATAAATGTAAAAGAAGGAAGGTTCCACCATGGAATACAATAGCATCCCTTGTCCCTGCAAAAGCGGAATGCCCTTTTTGCTTTGTTGTGGTCGCAACGTAAGCGACTTAGAAGCCCAGATATTATTTTTTAAAACAATGAACGAAAATGCCAGTAATTACGATTGGAGTTCTCACCGTGAGGTGGTTTTAAAAATGCTCAAAAAAGCGTTTTCAACTCACCAAAGCATAAATAATGTACTTATATTGGGAGCAGGTAACTGTAATGATATGCCACTGGATTATATTTCTGAAAGAGTGAACCAAATCGTCTTAGTTGATATTGATCAAAATTCCCTAAACAAAGCTCGCAGGCAATTGCCAAATAACGCACAGAAAAAGATTGTGCTAAAAGTACAAGATTTGAACGGGCCATATGTTGCAAATATCTTAAATACCATAACATCATTAGCAAGACATGATGAATATGGAAAATTGCTAATATATTTAAAGAATATATGCTCGACGTTAAATGATATAGACGGGCATCCAAATCTAGAAGAGCATCATTATGATCTTGTAGTTTCAGTATGCGTCACATCTCAACTTTTTGCGCCATATGCTCAAGCAATTGTTGAAAGTTGCCCGGAGAGTCAATACGATAGAATTAGCGCATTGATAGCAGAAATATCCAATTTTCTTGCAGATCAATATTTTACTTTACTAGCCAATACAACAGCAAAAGGCGGTGTCTTACTTTTTGCTTCAGATATCTTTGAATGGAACTGGGAAAATGGGCCTAATCCCTTTGCAAAAATCGTTCCAGATTTGCATATACTAACCGTAAACAAAATAACCGAACTAGCAAAAAATTATGGTCACCTTAAAGTTACTGGATGCGGGCCTAAAAACGTGTTCGATTTCTTTAATCTCCTTTATTGTCTTGATTGGATCTGGACATTTTCTGAATTAAAAAAATATGTCGTTCGAGGCCTTTTACTTACAAGAAATAGTTGCTAGCCACGTGCTCGAGCTGCTTTCATGGCCTCTTCGCCTTCGCCTTCGCCTTCGCCAATAAAAACTTTTTGCTCGTTACTTGAAACAGGAATTTTATCGCTTGCATTTTTATTCCACTTTAATGTGGTCGCCGATCCGGAGCTCTTTAAAAGCATCATTGATGGGCGGCGTTGTTATCGCTTTGATCTCGTCAAGTCGAAACACAATATCCAAGGGTTCTGCCACCTCCTTGAAAAAAAACAGCCCTGGGGTTTGTAACCCACAGGGCTGTTAGGGAGGGACAGTCTCAGAAATAAAAGAAGGTAGCATGAACAACATTACTTACCGCCGAACTTGGCATTAGCGGCCTGCTTGTCCCGGTATTGATCGTTCAGGCCGCCGCCAGCAGCCTCTTTAGCGAGTTGGCGTATGTCGTTGTCCCCGCTACGCTTTGCATGTGAAAAATGTTTTCGCGCTATTCGGTTAGTCTGACTCACCACGTACCAGCTCTCTCCCTTCGCGGTTACGACTACCCCGTTTTCCGGTAGCGGCCAAACAGCCTGAATTGCTTTACCCAGATCGTCAGGCGGAAGGGCGCCGTGGGTGATTATTTGCTTCCCGGTTTGGACATAGAGTTTGCCATCAGGAGCGGCCTCTTCTTTGACGGAGAAAATCGCCAGATCTAGATCTTGCATAGGCAGTGGTGCACCATCATTTTTAGTTCGGTGATCAACCGTGTTTACTTCATCGCCGTACTGCATGATTTTCAGGCGCTCAACACCGGAAAACAAGTATTGCGTCGGTATCCCCGCGTCCCAATCATGCCGCCAGCCACCATCCGCAGCCTCAAACTTCCGGCACCAGTACCACGCGTCCCAATAACTGCATTGCAGTTCCGCGGCAATTTCCCGCGGACGCATACCCTCTTGGCTTAGCTCCCGAATACGGTCAATGTTTACCTTTGCTGGCCGGCCGAAGTGAATTACTGTTGTCTTTTCTAGCGCGACTCTTGCCCCGTATCGCTTGTGTCGCAAGGGTTTAGGGCGACTTTTCGCTGACTTATCCAATTTTTTTGTTGTAGGCACACTTATCCCCCCTATGTTAAAACTAAAAAAGTTAAAAATTACTACAAAACTTGGAAGGATATGGCATGTATCGTGGCGAAAGTAATTGCATCTATGATCTGTCGGTGCCGGTCTTGCTGAGTTCCTTTTGTTCAATCTCTTTTGCTAAGGACATTGGAGATGGTTTGTCATTCTCCAGCGATTTTGCCAGTGTCATTTGCACAAAGGCGTTTTTTGAGATACCCAGTTTCTTTGCTTCCCGGATAACGCTCTGCTCCAGTTCCTGAGTGAACCTATAAGTCGAACGTTTCTTATAGAGTGTCGTCACTATTTCGTCACCATCCTTTTTTAATTATAAGGTGTCGTCACCTTTTCGTCAACATGACATTAAAAATATTATTTAGCGTTAAAATATAGCAATGTCATTTGTACGAGGAGCATTCGTTATGCCTTCTGATCTGCCACGCTTTACGATCCGGATAAGCCGTTCGCTTCTTGAAAAGATCGGATATATTTCAGAAGAAAACGGACGCTCCGTAAATAAAGAGGTTGAACAGTTGATAAAGAAGCACATTACAGACTACGAACGGACACATGGCGCCATCAAGATCAAGGGGTTTTAGCATGCGTGAGCGAAATAATTAGGACTTTACATCCGGCCCGGCAGCAAGGAATGCTCTCGAACATGGGGCACACCGGCTTGTGCTGTCCCCCTCCATCGATGGCGGAATCGGGCTTGAATTTTGAACGCAGATTACCATCCTTAGTCCGAGGGCGGAAAGAAGTTTTTCAAGGGTTTCGGATTTTCCGGCTCTTTCACCGCGTTCAATTGAACCAATCGTTCTTGCTGGCACGCCGGACAGCATTGAAAGTTGCTCCTGGGTTAACTTCATTTCTTTACGTGCAGCTATTATTGCCTGCCTAATCAAGTACATTATAGACACCTCCCAATTAATGTACACTGTAAGAGTAGGTATGTAAACCATTAAATATACACAACTAGAGTACTATAGACTGTTAACCACCCTGAATACTACTCTTTACGCGTATTTTCTTTAATTATCATACCCCCTTAAAGCGTAGTTATAAAAATACACAAAGTGTGTATAATATAAGCTAGGTGAAAATAATGAAATCATTTAAAGAGACCATCGGGAAACGAATAAAAGAAATCAGGAAAAAGCTGGGTTACACGCAAGAGGAATTTGCCCATTTGGTCGATTGCAATGAACGCACTTACGCGGGATATGAAAGAGGAGAAAGAAATCAGCCAATAGATCTTTTAATAACTGTAGCAAACCTCGGCAATACAACCCTTGAGTATATTACGGGCCATGCCAACGATCCCCGTTCTCCAATTTCAGAATTCCACTCAAAAGAACCTGAAATTGACCGGGATGCCCCCCTTACGGAAAAAAGCGAATCAGATAGCCCGCAATATGAGGTTATCGCCCGAGCAAAAGAACTACCGGAGGACGACACAGAAGAGGTCGCAGGTTTACTTAACGAGCTTGTGGCGACCAAATCGCCACGTAGCCAGGTAGTATCCGATATAAACCGGCTCAAGTCCAATGATACGATACAAGGCGGCCGCTCTCTCAAGTGGATCGGAAACCCCCACGCGGTTCCCGTGTACGATAGAGTTCCCTGCGGGGCGCCTGGCGAGGTGGCCGGCCAGATCGGCATCGCAATGGCTTATGACTCCAAGACCGATTATCTTTTGGAAGTGTCCGACGACAGCATGTCCACGGAGATTAACAAGGGGGATCTGGTGGAGGTCCAGGTGACCGGGGACACTGAACCCAGTCAGGCTGTTGTAGCGCTTACAGATGCCGGCGAGACAACGCTGAAGTACCTTGTAGCCGATCCTCAAAAGGGCCTCGTCCTCAGGTCGCTCGACCCCGCGTACAAAGACATCCCGGTGCGGGACAAATCCTGTATCCAGGGCGTCGTTATCGGCGTTAAGAAGCCGAAGCCTCGATATAAGCAGGCAACTGTCCATGATCACCTTGCAGGCCGTACCGACGTGCCAGATCTTCAAGAGGACACTATGGAGGCGTACGAAGCCAGTGGGGATCTGCTCCGTCGAATGATCGGGCCTGAGTTGGCATATTGCAGCGGCCTCGAGGCCGCTGCAAATGCGGCTGGCTTTAAGTTCGACATGAAAGTATTGGAGATCGATAACGCAACACCGCCCGGTGATGTGGCCGCCATACTGGACCTGGTCCCGGGTGAACAGGCGTTAAAACCTTAGCATTACCCACAAGCTATCTATTAACCAAATTTAACCACCTAATCAGCGTTTTAAATCGTAATCCATTCTATTTTAGGCTGTGTCTCCAGGATGAATCTGGATGGGAGTGATTATTCGGGAGATTGGTTGAATGGTAGCTGACGGAGACAAGGGGGCAGAAATTCGGAGGGTCTTGGAGCATAACCTTGTTTACGGGTTCAGATCATCAGTAACTACCGCGACAGCAAGTAAGAACCGGACGCTTTTTCAAAGGCGCCTCAGATTCCCCATGCTTGCCGTCTGCGCAGGACTATGAGTGTTGGGGCAAAATGGTCCAGTGAAACAGCAGCGCTCCCATTGGGTGGGCGCCATCTATGGAGAGTTAAAGATCTCCCACATCACA
>Ga0224559_1000142_pt1 | contig 46369 bp, 33 predicted proteins | sample 714S33034metaG_FD_180676 | JGI IMG/M metagenome (GOLD analysis project Ga0224559, IMG submission 180676) | Peat soil microbial communities from Stordalen Mire, Sweden - 717 S3 30-34 | ecosystem: Environmental > Terrestrial > Soil > Wetlands > Peat | place: Sweden: Norrbotten County, Stordalen... | reverse complement strand
CCCGTGCAAAATCAGAAAAAACCTTCACAATTAGGAAAGTTAATCATTTTCATTAGAAAGAAAATGACACACAAAGGTTAAAATTATGGTGTCAAAATGCAGAAATATTTTTTTTGCAACGGAACCCAAATTCGCTTTGGAATGGAACATTATCTTTTCATCAAAAATTATATAACAACCTTCAAAAATGTAAGTAATAATTATATTGAATTTGTCAGTTCTCAAATCCAAAAACTATAAAATATGAGCATGAATATGGGTTTTGTTTTATTTTAACATTGTTGCTATTTTATCTTTTACATAATATGAAAATATTTTCCCATTCCATGTAATTTGTCAAATTCAATATCAAAAATGTGAATAAAATTTGAAAAAAATCTAGTTAATTATAACACAATTCCTACAAAATCAAATTTTCTGTATTATCCCTGCTGCAAGTAACTGGGTATTTTCGCGTTATCTGCCTAGATATAAATGAATTATTCAAAATCAATCTTTTCATTCGCTTAAAAGATTCTTCTTTCCCTAGTTTCTCTGATTTTCAACATCTTTTTTAATTTCATCGGAAGCTATAACATCATCCCAAGTTCCAATTTAACCTGTATTACTACCCAGTTCACAACTAAATAATTTTTTTAATCCCAGATTATTCTTTGAAGATTTTTCTTGCTATATATTTTTTATAATCTGCATCAAGCTTGAAGGAGGATATTTTGGTTCAGTACAACTTAAAAGGTGTATAATCACTATCAATACTGATCAAATCAAACTCAAAGCAGTACCTTTTATCCCACTTCCTGAAATTCACACAAAAATCCCATCTATTTTTTGAATAGGCAGTAGCTTCAAAATTAAGCTAATTTTGTACTATTAAACCTACTAAAAATCATTTGAGTTATATTTTTTTAATTCAATAGGCACTTTTAGTTACTAACTGATGGAAAATAAAAAACACAATCAATAACCAATAGTTGAAGAAAATCAGCCAATCGAAATTTTCCCATTAAGCTATAATGTTGATAATTACAATAATAATACTAACCACAGTAAATGCTGTTGCTTTTGTTTTCCTCAAGCAAAATAGTTCCCTAACTTCTAATAGATAAATAGTGAGTAAATAGGCAAACAAACTATACATTTGTACACTTCTAAAGAATGTAGGTTTATACCAATTTCAAAGCACATCTAATTTCAAATAGTTAGTTATTCTATTATCTCAAATAAATTTTTCACGATATTTCATTAGAACCAGGCGATCTCTCATTTTTACAGACACGATGATTTTGTATGAAATGGTTCCATTTTGTAGTGCAAAAGTCGCTTAAAATCTAAATCAGTTAGATAATGACGGTTCTCTGGAATTGTCCATCCTAGTAGCATACTGCTGTGTATTCGACTGGAATAATTATTTTTGATAAGTCACAAAAAATAGCACAAACTTGCAGTCTAAGGGGGAATTCTCATGTCGGTCTATTTGCTCACAAGGCATGCTATGTTCATGCCCATACATCATTTCCTCCTGTGTTTTTCATTGCTTACTTGATCGGCAAAGGTTCTTACTGAGTAGATAATTATGGACTACATTGTATTTCGATAAATTTTTGGTTTTCAAGATTCATTTTTATACCATTTTATGAGAATATGATAAAATATAGAGTTTATCGAAATCCGCTTTATCATGAGATATCTTTATTGTACTCAGCTTCTATGACTATCTGAGATAAAATATTAGCATATTGTTTATATACTTATATATGAATTCATTGGAATAAGGAATTTTAAAAATTCTCCATTTACTATTGCTTTTCAACCAGCATGAAGATTCCATATGGAGTTAATATGTAAATTTCCAAACATTTATATAATATAATTTCTAACACAATAATTGATGACAGATTAGTACTGACATTGGAATAGGCATCATTCCCAAGATAATTTCTCACACACCAACCCAAATATCATTATCCAGATTCTATGATCAAATCTTAACTTTCTAGAAAATGAATTCAACTCCTGGAATGATGCTATATCTTTTTTATAATTTCGATTCCTAATTTTGCTTCAGAAGATCCGACGTATGCAGATGTACACAGATGTTTAGATTTGTTTACCAATTTGCCCACTATTATTCATTGAAAGTTAGCTTAATTTTTAAAACTACTGTCATATTGAGAAAATAGATGGCATTCTCGTGTATATCTCTGAAAAGTAGGAAAATATAATTATTTCCATCAAATACAATGGAAGAGTAATATATTAAAGAAAGGCTTATCAAGAAACTGAGCAGACTTTGACTTATTTTCAAGTCAATATATTTATAATATAAACCTCCGATTATTTCTCCATGATAGATCCTGTTAACAATTTTGAAATCCCTAAGGAATGGATTGCCCTAACCAAGCTACCCAGGGTAGAGCTTGAAGCAAAAATAGCATCTGGGATGATTGTGGTCTTGAGTGATGGGGCTATTCTCAAAAGAGGGTATACTACAGGAACCACAGCAAGTGCCGCTGCAAAAGCCGCAGTTCTTTCTATTAAGAAAACTATTAACAACATATCAGTCTCAACTCCTGTGGGCCTAAGAGCCTATATAGATGTAAGCGAGTCCTCCCAAGGGCGTGCAGTTGCAAAAAAGATTCATAATGATCACGAATCCGACATTACCAGGGGACTTGAATTTGTGGGCGAAGCCAGGGAAGCAAAGGAAATTAAAATTATTGGAGGAAAAGGTATAGGGATCGTAAGAAGGGATGGGCTCCCGGTTCCAAGAAACCTGCCTGCAATAAACCCAATACCTATGGCTCAAATTCGAGCTGCAGTATTGGAAGCAGTAGAGGAACTTGGCCTCAATGGAGCTGAAGTCACAATCTCTATCCCTGAAGGAGAAAGGGTTGGAAAGAAAACTCTGAACAGTAGGATAGGAGTAGAAGGTGGTATTTCAATTCTTGGAAGTACAGGTTTTGTTGAGCCCTGGAATGACCATCTCGGAGAGATGAAAGGAGATCTTATTCGCTGCACTGACAAAGTGGTTCTGACTACTGGTCGAATAGGAATGCGTTACTCTCATATGCTCTTTCCAGGTCATACCGTGGTAATGATAGGGAGTAGGATATCTAAAGGGCTTGAATCAGCATCAGGAGATGTAATTATCTGTGGACTTCCTGGTCTTGTCCTCAAATGGGGAAATCCTGATATTCTCAAGGACTGTGAGTACGCAACTGTTGTTGAAATGCTTGAGAAAACCCCAGAACATGCGCGTTTGAAAGAAGCCTTTGAAATGGCAGTGAAAAAAGGAAAAGGCGCGAGAGTTATAATAATTGACAGGGACAGAATTATCCTCATGGACAGCAAGAGTGAATTTAAACCAGGTAAAAGGAACTAAAAATTATGATAGTTGTAGGAGTCGGTGTCGGGCCCGGCATGATTACAGAAGAAGGGATAAAGGCAATAAGAAAGGCTTCAGTGATTTACGGTCCAAAAAGAGCCCTTGAAATTGCACAGGAGTACATAACCTGTGAAGCAAAAATAATTAAAGACTATAAGTCGCTCCACTTCCTGCCTTCATATGCAGTCGTCTTATCCACAGGAGATCCTATGTTCTCAGGACTCGGGCAGTTTGCAGGGAAAAAGGATACAGTTATTCCTGGGATTTCCTCAATACAAGTAGCTTGTGCCCGTAATAAAGTGAATTTGACCAACTTATGCGCGATTACGGCTCACGGCAGAGACTTTGAACTGGCAAAAGCCGAAATGATCCGGGAATTAAAGAATGGAAAAAATATTTTCCTGCTCCCTGAAGAGAAATTTGGTTCCCTTGAGGTTGCAGAGGTTCTTAAAGAGCTTGAATTGGAGGCTGAGCTTTATATATGTGAAAAACTCGGTTATCCTGAAGAAAGGATATCTAAAGGGACTCCTACAAATCCGCCTATTCCAGGAACAATTCTCTATGGGTTGCTTATAGTGCAAAAAAGATAAGTATTATTTGAACAAGTAAAAAATATGAGTCATGAGATGCGTGTGTTCAGAAAACTCTTTGAGTTAGAAGAAGTGTGTTTGACCTATGTATCGATGGAAGGGAGCAGTTGTCTGCTATTAAGAAAATTAAGAGATTCTACATAGCACCCGACCTTTTTTTATATGCTTATAAATCATGTATATTACTGACTCGTAAAAATCTGAAGTTTATCGAAATCCTCTATAGTGAATTTATGAATTAATTACTGAGAGCTTCAATGAACATATATACATTTGAACATTGATAAGTTTAAATTTTAACGTAACTATTCAAGTAGTTTGTGAGTGAATACACAATTTTTCCTCTGAAGAGGAAAATTGGATATAAAAAAAATTATTTTAGTTGCTAATGAAGTATGAAGAAATTCTTGTTCTATTTGTTTTAAACCCTGAAGTTATTTCTTATATTGAGAGTCTTGAATCTCAAATTAAAGAACTCACTGAAAAATTAATTTTATTAGAATCTCGTTTAAATCAATAAAATCATAACATAGTAAATCTCCTTCTACTAATTTTTTGTCGAAGAAATAAAACCAATATCCAGAGTCCTCGCAAAAAGGATGGCAAGGGAAATGGAGGTCAAGAAGGTCATAAAGAAGCGACTCTTGAGATGGTTACTGATTTTGATTGGCTAGTAGATAATTCTTGAAACTACTGTGCGAAATGGGGACAATCTCTTGAAGATGTTGAATAAAAGGTTCATGAAAAAAACAAATTTTAGATACTTCACCTAGAAATCTTATTGTTACAGAACATCAAAGTCAGATGGAGAGCTATCCTCACTGTGGAATATTAAATGAAACTTTTTTCCTGAATAAGTGAAACATCCAGCTCATTATGGTCCTATATCTTAGAGAATTTCGAGAAACTTCCGATTTCAACAAATTGTTAATATATATTTCGTAAACAACCATCCCGAAATTTGAATTTATCGCAATCCTCTTTAGCTTCAGCAATCTTCTGTAAAAAAATGAATAGTATTATCTTCAATGAAAGTATTTCTAAGTTTTATGATGATCCTATGGGGATGAAAATTTATTCTGCCATCATGATTAGAGCAAAAAAAGAATGTTTCTGAAATTTAGAGGAATTTGAAAATATGATTATTGAGAAGTCACTCATTTATCCTGTAATCTATTGTATGAAACATAGACGAAAATTAATAAATAAATAGACTGCTTCATGTAGCTTCCAATGACAGATATACATGTTATATGGAGTTCATGATGAATGAAAATTCTATTTCACTTGTGAATGTGCTTACGCTCTTGGCAATTCTCATTCCCAGTAAGAACTTAATTGCGTTGAACAGGATTATAAACAGCAATATGTTATATAGAAGAATAAGGTTTTAACAGAAATACACAAGTACAATGATGAATTCAAAGAGCAAATTCAAGATTTGGATTTTGAGCAAATAAAAGCATTGAAAGAAAGATTTGAATCCGTAATCATAAAAAGAATTGGATAAAATCCACTTATTTAAACCTCAAAAAAGGAAAATGCGATGAGAATCCAAAAACAAATTCAAGAAATTTGCTTGATAGGTTTATACAACACCAAGAAAAGATCTTTAGGTCCTTTACAGATCTGATAGCTTTATTTGACAGTAACCAGGCAGAAAGGGTATCAGAATAATTAATTACAGCAAAAAATGGCAAGAACTTTCAGAACCACACAATTGCTGTAGCTTTCTGCAAAACTAGAGTTTACATATTTACAATCAGATATAACTGTATGCTGGTTTATAAGGTATTCTAGAAATGCTTAAGGGAACGAAGCTACTATAATCTGAACAGTTACAAAAAGTGTTCATACTATAGAGATTCTATATTTAGTTGTAATTTATATAATCTATTAAATTTAATATCAAAAATTCTATCAAAAATTGGGAAAAAGAGTATCGAAGAAGATCATCGTTTAATTAATTCATAAAAAATGGGTCAAAAATATTATGACCATAATATTGCGTATTCATTTTTCTCAAATATGAAAGCTCCTTTCAAAATAAAAATTAAAATGTCAAATTGAGGATAAAATAGATGACATACATTTGAAAATAGAAAAATAACGCTTATACCTCCGGAGTTTTTAATCCAGGGGTTTTACGCTTAATCCACTTTTTCAGAACTGATTCTCTTCTTTCAAAAATGCCTTATTGTAGCACATTTATCTGGATATCGATTTTTAGATAGGTTTTAAATGGAATTTGATGTAATTTAGTGATGAATCGAGTCATAAGCACTTTCACCATGGATAGAGATATCGAGACCTAAGAGCTGTTCTTCATCTGAAGCTTTGACCGGAGTTATTAGATTTATGAATATCAGCATAATATAGGTAAACACAAATGCATAAATTGAAGCGCCAGCAACAACTACGATTTCTTTGATAAAGAACCCAGTTCCGCCGTAAAGAAGTCCATTGGTTCCTGCCGGATTTATGACATTTGAAGCGAAGATTCCTAGGAAAATTGTCCCAGTCACTCCTCCAATTCCATGGACGCCCCATACATCCAGGGCATCATCCCATAGCCTTTCTCCTCGATCACTTTAGCATTATTCTCCTGCTCTCTGTGTTCTTTGTCAGGAAAAGGCAGGATCGGGATCCCAAAGCTAAGGGCTTCCATTATAGTACTGTGCCCGCGCGGAGCTATGACTACGTCGGAACTTTTGATGTATGGGGAAGTGTCTTTTATAAACCTAAGGATTTGCACATTTTCTGGCAGATTAAACAGTTTTGAGGGATTAAAGGAAGGACCTGAAATGAGTGTATAATAAATTGATGGATCGAGTTTTGCTGTTTCGAGCACTTTTTTGAAAATAAGTTATCTATATCCGAACCCCCCTATTAAAGAAACAATGTGTGGTTTTTTGAGAGGAATTTCTTCCACGTCTTCATATTTTTCTTTTATAAGAGGGCCGCTGTAAAATATCTTTGCTTCGAGTTTAGGGGCCAAACTCAGGTTTTTCGTACAGACAGTATAGGGAAGTGGATAATCAGGAATAATCATTTTGTCTACTTTTTCAAAAACCTTGTGGTAAATTTTTTTTGCAACTCCCCCAAGAATCCTGAGAGATACTCCTCTGTTTTTGAAAAATTCTTCCATATTTGACTGATTGGTGATAAGATATATAGGAATTCTGAGCGTAAAGGCAGCCAGAGCTCCCAGATAATAGCTGTCTGAGAAAATGATATCAGGGCTTATATTTTTTATAAGTGTAAGTAGCTTCGGCCCACCCAGAACCTGGCTGTTTTTAAGAGTTGCTTCAATTGATCCTTTGAAATCCAAGGCTCCTGCTTTTCCAACTAGTACTATTTCTGAAGGGATTTTATGTGCAGAATATCTCTTTTTTTCGACCAACTCTTTCGAGTATCCATAAGCTCCAAAGTGCACTTTGTGCCCAGCCGCAAAAAACTCTTTCCCCAGCGCAAGGCATCTACTTGTGTGGCCAAGCCCTTTTCCGCAGATCAAAATCATTCTTGTCATCCTTTATCTCTCCTTTTTCGAGATGTGTTTATGTATGCCTTTCAATTTCCTGAGATCAATAAGCTGTTGAAAGTTATGATATGGAGCTTACGCATTGAATTACAAAATCAGAGACATACTATAGCAAAAAATTATTTTCCAAAATGCACATGTGATAGATTTTGATCCTAGTGTATCAGTCCTATATTAAAATTTCTTCATTGTCAGCAGTTTAATTTGCTGTAATTAGAATGAAGATTCTTATTCGTTTAGAATTTTTTCTTAATAGTTGATATGAAAAAACGTCATCCATACATCCAATAATTTCACTTTTTTATAATTACCTCTCGAAAATCAATAATTTTAAAGGCCTAAAGTAGAAATCCAGAATATCATCCATTAAACTAATTTGTGATTTTTTTTTTTGGAGTATATTTTGGATTTATACCTATATTAATCGAAAACGAAGTGCTAGATTTCTTCCTTGATTAAATTTCATTAAGTAATTCAGGAGTAATTTTATTGGAATATTATATAATGCCTCAATTCCGTCCATTACTAGTCAATAATATCCTGACTGATTACTGATTTCATTTTATATACTATAATCTAAGTAACTTACTTTAATGCATTAAGAATGTTATACATAATACATTAAATTACAAAAAATAGCGTCTTTGCAAATGGTAATTTTGAACATGTTCTTATCTTATACAGCATTCAGATTTAGCTCTAAATTTTTTTCTTCGCGGAAGTCCGATCCAAATTTTTCTAACTACATTTCTGTATTTGCCCAAGTTTTTTTCTATTTTATTACCCTTTGATTTTAAAGATAGTCCCCGCTATTTTTCAATATTCTTTTTTTTCAATTTCATCAACTAACAGATATTATAACAAAAAACTGTACACAGCATCTTCAGATTCACTCTTTGAACAGTGGTACAAGAACTTTTTTGCTTTGAATATAATTTTATTTACGGCATAAAATTGTCCGCAAAATATTGTTTTTAGCTTATCCTATTGTTTCTTAATACAACATTAATTCCCAGAGGATGTTATTTTTCTGTTCTTTTCATTGTTGCATTATAACCTTTTGATTTTGCTTCAAAGTACCCCTCTGTTCATGCAAACAACTTCTTTTTTTCTTATAAATCCACCTGAGAATCATGAAATGATATCATCGTTGTTTTGAATCTTCTGATCAGCTCATGATCCCTGTTTATGTATACTATGAAGTTTATATCCAAAATTTGATTTAATATCCTTTTTTGTTCAAATCAGTCTCTGATTTATCCTTTCTTTCGTTTCATTTTTATGAGGTTTATCAGCTTTTGTATATCCCATATCTGAATGGATAAAAGTAGCGTTCTGAATCATTTCATTTTTTATTTTCAAACTAAGGCAATAAAGTTGGCTTTGAAAATGCCCTCACATTTTTTCTTTTTTGTAGTTATCAATATTTTTTTTCCTGAATGATTAGACTATGGTACTGTTTGGTATGTACTCAGGAAAACCACGAAATTTCCTGAAAGAAACTCGATTAATATTTTTTTTCTCAAGTTCAAAGTCGGAAAGACGTGCAATTTTGTAGAACAAGCATTTTAAACATAATGATTACGTCAGCGTCAAATCTTCTCTTAAAATTGTCTTGTAAATATATGGACTCAAAAATGATATGAAAAAATTTTCAGTCAATTGCGTACTAATTTCAGCAATTTTTTCTCCAATTGACTGAAGATATCTGTATTCTTCTTTAAGAGTAAAATCAGAAAGAATTTCTATGAATAAAAATTATCATTAAGTTATTTCAACTCTTTAATATAAAATGCATAGATGTTTATCAAAATTCTTTGTACTGTATCGGATTGCGTTTTTCATAATGTGATTCGCTACATCATAATTTCTTGAGATTTATTATTCTGCATAAAATCGATACACTACTTAAAGGTATCTCAAATTATAACTCAGTTAGTTAATTATGGTTCTTGATCAGTTTCCATCCCCCAGCAAGCTGCGAGATATTCGACTGGAATAACAAAAATAATAATTTAATAGAAATCATTTACTGTTCCAAGTATTTCATAGTTTTTCGGCAAGATTTCCAAAATCAAGCTGCTGTGAAGCCGAAGATTTCATCTCCATTTTTTCTGGATCATTCAACTTAATATCAGCAAAAAAATTTTCCACCAGGCTTCCTATGTCTTTGGGGGTAATATCAATGAATTCTTTTCTTTCTTCTGGAGGGAAATACTCAAAGACTGAAAATTTACCAAGCTTACGTATCTGAGAACCCTGATAGCGAGAATCCATAAGGATCCTAATTCCAAAATCCTCCGGAGAACGGACTACTCTTCCCATAGCCTGCCTGACTTTTTTGATTGTTGGCGCCTGAACTGCAAATTCCCAGCCGTCCCCGCAATCGAAAACAGTATCATAAGCAGATTCTACTGCTTTAATTCGGTCGTTTAGAGCCGGATATCCTACCCCTACTACAATAACTGTCCTACCACGGTTATCTCTGAAATCAACGCCTTCAGTCAATGTTCCCCAGAGATAAGTTATAAGTAAAGATTTTCCTCCTTGCTCCCCGATTCTGAAAAATTCCTGTCGGATTTCCTGAGTTGAACACCCTATCTCATCAAGGAATATTGGGATAGAAAGCTCAGGCCCAAGGATTTTAGCATAACGGAGTGCTTCAGCATAGCTTTGAAAATAGATGACCACGTTTCCTGAAGATGCGACAGTGGATGCAAGAAGAGCTTCTTTCAAACTCTCAAGAGTCTCGGGATTATCCCTATTTTTTGCAAAAAGAGGAGGAATTGAAACTGAAAGTGTAAGCCTTCTTTCCTTGGGAAAGGTAGTGGCATAGGAAATTTCTTCCACTTCCCGGGATATACCGAGTGTTGATTTGATCATCTCAAAGGGGCGAAGTGTAGCTGACATTAGCAAGGCCGCATAGACGGAATCAAACAATGGTTGAGTAATGTTTTTGGGAATACATGTAAAAAGTTCGATCCTGCCAATTAACCTATTACTTTTTAAATCCCTGCGCACATTCAGAATGGGGTAATAGTTTTGTCTGTCTGAAAGTATAATATAAGAAGACAAAAAATCGGCAACGTACCTTATATGAGAACGTTTAGGGACTGAATGAATTCCTTTTTTATAATTTTCTGCATAGATTGCTTCCAGCCTAACTCCAAATTCTTTTATTTCTCTAAGTAGGATCAGGATCTTCTCTTCATTTTCAAATCCTTCTTTCTTAGCATCCTGCAAAAAGTGAACTTTCAGAATGTCAAGACGCTCATAAGGGTCACTGATCTGAATATCTTGCCATTTTTTTCCAAGCCTGCTCTTTTCTCCGAACTTCAACTTTGAGTTATATGTGTTACTGAGAGTCTTCAGCAGGCAAGAAAATAATCTTTTCGCATAAAGTCTGACTGCATAGTCATTGTCAAGTGGGATGCTATTTCTTGGGCTATTGACTACTCCTAGTACAGAAGAGCTGCCAGGTTCGAAAATTTCGTCTACTTCATAAAGAGATTTCTCGATAGTCAATTCGGAGAGCATTATGGAAGAATGAGAGCGAGCAGATGCCTCTATATTGTGTGCTTCATCAAATATGAGGATAATATCTCCCATGTCACGTTCAAGCCACTTCAGAAGAGTCATGAAAATTTCGGCATTGAGTACATGATGGAAATTGCATATAAGAAGTTCGGTATTTTTGAGTTCCCTTTTGAGTAGCTCATATCCACACATATTTCGGTCCTGTGAGTACTTCATCACCTCCTCTGGACTCCTTACATCGGAAAAGAGCCATGATGAAAATTCATCTCCTTCAAATTTCAGGACCTCATAGAGCTTTGTACAGTGATGATTCCTCAAAGACTGAGCCTTTTTCCGAGCTTCTTCGACTTCTTTCTTAAGCTCGTCCATGAGAGTAAAAACAGAAGTATCGGTTGTCTGTTTATATTTTGTATAAATTTCTTTAAGCTCTTTTTCCTTTGATGAAACTTCCCGTTCAAACTCAAGAAGGTCGTATGTATTTTCGCCATTTAGTTTGCATTCATCATAATCAAGATTTTCAGGGCACATAGAAGTCTTGCCTTTAAGTACAATAGTTTTTAAACTATTATTTGAGGAGATTTCTTTTGCTTCGCTTATAAACTGGACCATCTGTTGATGAACATTAGTAACTATTATAATAATTTTATCAAGATTTTTTCTCACACTCAATGCAGGAACAAGTGCACTAAGAGTCTTGCCAGTCCCACACGCTCCTTCAAAAAGTACTATTTTCTCCTGTAAGAGAGCTGAGTTAATTTTTTCCATTGCTTCTGCTTGGTTTGTGTAGCAGCTTTTTTTAGTAAAATAACGCATATATTCTTTTTTTTGTGTCATGTGTTTAACCTGGTATCTCCCCTATTCTGAAAGTTTTCTGTATTTTCAGATCTTTTGACATTATAAGCAAATATCCCAAAATGTTAAATGTTTCTGAAAATATTGTTAAATATATTCTAAATTGGTTACATTCTTTAATTGAATAAAAAAAGTGCCTAATACTAATAATCAACATAGAAAGGATAGGATTTATTTTTACTTGTTGAGTGAAATTTTATTTTTGCTCTTCTAATTAAGAGAATAAATCTCTCAAAAAATCTAGAAAAAAATCCAGATGAATAGAGCGGCCAGTTGAACAATCATTGCTTATCTATATATATTACAAGGTAGAGCGTTTCCTCATTCTCAGATAGCATCAATAACCTATAGCACTGTTTTTCCGAACTACGTCAAAGAATATCCAGGTTAGAGAGAATTTCGGGATTAATTTCCCTAGGATAAGCCTAGAGTAATTAAATTTTTTGCGCTGTTTAGTGAGTATTTTGGGAGAAATGTAATATCGGCTTCGTCGAAGCATTTCTAAAGAATATTCTCTGCTTGAGCTGCTAGGAAATAATAGTGTCTATCTATGATTACATCAAAAGTCGCTTCCATCAAACACTATTAAATGTTTGTCATTTTTCCTTTCACTTCTCACAAACTCTCATAGTATCATATTTTGTTAGTAAGCACCCGAATTGTATGTACAGTATACAAGCATAGTTGCTGTGAGTCATATATCTATAAATAATTATTCTTTAAGAGAATTCAAATTTACCTCTTATTTTTTCCTTCGCAAGAATCCTGTCCAAATCTTTCTCCCGAATTTCTGCATTTTGACCCGATTTTTTCTTTTTTGTTCATTATGCTTCGATTTTAAAGAGAGCTGCAGCCATCCTAAAAATGCTCCGTTCATTTCCAATGTCATCAACTGATAGAGATTCTAATAAAAGCTGTACACAATATTTTTTGATTCACTCTGTGAAAGTAGTGACAAAAACTTTTCCTGCTTTGAATATTCTTTTTAGTTACTGAATAAACTCGTTCCACTTTAGTTTTGTTGAGCTGATACTCTTCTGAATATATCACTCATTCCCAGAGGATATTTTTACGTCTCTTTTCATTGTTGCATTATAATCTTTTGATTTTGCTCCAAAATATTTTCTGTCTCTGTAAATGGCTTCATTTTTATCATATTAAATCTCTATGAGAATAATGAAGTGATTTAGTTATTTTTTGAATCTTGGATCAGCTCATAATCCTTGTCTATTATGGATATGACGTTTATATTCTAATTATAAGTTTTATCCTTTTTGTCCCGGCTCAGTCTCTGATTCTCCTTGTTTTTGCTTCATCTTCTCGAGATTAATCCTCTTTTGCATTTCCAGAATCTGAATGGCTAAAGAGTAACTTTCAGAATCATTCTCTTTTTTATTTTCAAACCAAGGCAATTAAGTTGGCTTTGCAACTGTCTTCAGATTTCTTCTTCTTGGTAGCTATATTTTGCTTTATTAGGTAAAGGTATTAATATGAAAGATTAATACCTTATTCTGAAGATGCACAGTAAAATGGTTGTATCTATATTATAGGTGGGGTCATTTTTCTTTGCTATAATCTACGATTTCATTAATTTTGATAATTTTTTTGGCATTCTTCTGATTTGTAGAAATGATTTCGGAACTGATGATATTCAAACGATTGAATACATAACAAAATATATATAAAAAAGGGTCTTTCCTAGAAAGAAACCTGGCACGAAATCTGGCACAAAACTTGTACAAAAACTAGTGAGGTTTTCGATGAACCCTTTAATTTTGTCATCTGCTTATAAATGGTATATGTCAACTGTGAAAATAAGAGGTTTGTCGAAATCCTTTAAGTATACATGCAATTAATCAAATTGAATAATGATTCTCCAACTTGTTTCCACAAATATTCATTTTATCAGTCTTTATGAGTTTCGTTTTTTTCAAAGTAATTTCCAGGGAATTGATAGAAAAAAAGGATTTTAAATGACAATCAAATGCAAAAAATGTAATCATGAATCTATTATTTTCCAGAAATACTCCGGAATGCACCTATGCAAGAAACACTTTGTAGAGGATGTTGAGAGAAAGATCAAGCTGACAATTAGAAAAGAGTATAGCATCCGGAAAAATGACATAATAGCAGTCGCTTTGAGTGGAGGTAAGGATAGTTCAGTAGCCCTTTATGTGATTCACAAAATTCTAGGAGATAGACTAGACATTCAAATTGTGGCGATCTCTGTTGATGAAGGAATATGTGGTTACCGTCATAATTCCCTTGAAGTTGCAAAGAATCTTACAGAAAAACTTGAGATCCGACATATCATTAGATCTTTCAAAGAAATACACGGAATAACTATGGATGAATTGGCTTCAACTGATCGGGCAAAAGGCACATGCAGTTACTGTGGCGTCCTTCGAAAAAATATCCTCAATAGGATAGCTCTTGAAATTGGAGCAACAAAGTTAGTCACGGGCCACAACCTGGATGATGAAGCCCAGACTATTCTACTCAACCACTTAAGGGGAGATATGAAACGTATGATCAGGCTTGCTCCGCCTGCAGCTATAGAAGGCCTGGTATTGCGGGCAAAACCACTAAAAAATATTCCTGAAAAAGAAGTAGCTCTCTATGCTCTTGTAAATTCCCTCCCAGTTGACCTTAGCGAATGTAAGTATGCAGGAGAAGCCCTGCGAGAAGAAGTGAGGGAGATGCTGAACAATTTTGAGACAAGACATCCGGGGACTAAATATTCTCTACTCCGGGGTTTTGACAAACTTGTAGGATCCCTTGCAAAAGAATTCCCTCCTGCAATAATAGAAAAATGTAGGATATGTGGCGAGACCTGTACTAAAGATGTATGTCAGGCCTGCAAATTGCTAGGTCGAGCTTAAGACAATATATACATATAACAGAAAAGTTCGATAAATCCCAATGCTTAGCTAGGTGTTTATTAGGCTTATATAAAAAATTTGTTGAAATAGGAGATTTATCCAAATTCTTAATAGAAATATATTCAACTATTATGAAGCCTCTTTGCCCTTATCAGAATAGGAAAGCAGATCAGATGGATCATAAAGTTTCTGTCCCTTTTTACTAACATAAATACGCGTCCAGATTACAGTTTTAAGAGGCTGTAGAATAACTATAGGGAGGAGGGATGTAAACCATGAGACCAGAATACTTCCAGGATCTGCATACTCACTGACAAGAATGTTGATTAAAGACAACATTGTAAAGATTATCCAGATTAAGAAAACATCCATTTTATTTTCCATAAAAAAGTGAAAACCTGTGCTTAAAGCTTCAAAAGTGTCAAGTCCATCGATTACAAGGGCATATAAGGTAGGTGAAAGCATTATACTTATAGCTAATATATATGTTCCCAATAAAGTTAAGCCTATAGTAATTATTCCCATTCCCTGTATCTGAGCTATTGGGTTTTTGATCAGAATACTTAGATCTCCTACTATGAGAACTGCAGGTACCATAAATATAATTCCTCCCAGCTCTAGCAGGGTTATTAACAAAGTTGTCAAAAAAAACCTGAAAGCATTTTTCGAACCTGAGATGGACATGTCAGAGAGGATGGTATCTCCAGTCTCAGATGCCTTCTTTGCCATCGCTATTGCACCTGCTGTGAAAAAGGACTGTATAAAAATCTCAATAAGGACAAATAACAGAATTAAAAGTATCGACAACATAATATTTTCCGACAATCCTTTCCCTAATGTGGAAAGAATCTCCTTCTGGGAAAGGGTAGCAGTGTCAACTACATTTCCGGTATTTGAGGCAAAAAGCAAAATACTCAATAATACTAAGAATAGGACTAAAAGAATCAGATCGACAAAAAAGTTGAGGATGAATGGGATACAGATATTTAAATTTCTAACCCAACTGTAGAACCCTTTTCTAATTATTGTTTCTAAATTTTCATGCATGTGCTGTGACCTTCCAATTATAACGGCAGTACTCCTGCATTTATTTTGCAATTATAGCCTAATTGATCACAAAAATATAGCTAGTATACAAGCTCATATGAAATTATTTTCGGATACATATGCAGAAGACATATATATATTCTTTTATTTTCTACGAACAGAACAACAGGTAATAATATGTAAGGAAAATAGTAAATGATGATTCTTCTCAAGTTACTGAAAATCTACGAAAAACGGTCATATCGAAGATTTAATGGTTATGAGTTACTGCCTACTTAACCATCTTACAAGGATATCTGAATATAACCAGCTCTGTCTAGTGATACAACAGGCGCAAATTCTATCAATCCCCGATTCTCCAAAGCCATGTTTCTCGAAATGAGGTGCCTGAAGATCAATATAAATCACCTTGACTCACAATCCATAAGCTTTTTTGCCGGGAAGTCCTCACTCCCTTTGTAGATTTGTTCGAAGACCTTGTAGCGGCCGGCATAAAAATGAAGATCACAGGTGTTCCAAAAAGTCCATTCTGCATTATGAAAATAACTAGCTTCTTCGAAGGTCCAAGCAAAGCCCAAGAATGTTACCACAGCCGTTCTCCCAGTTATGGTGTTTTTGTAGAATAGATTATGGAAAAATGTGAGAAAAAAAATTTGAAGTTTGGAGAATATTAACTATATTCTGGGATTGCAAAATATATCATTAATTCAACTAGCAACAGACTGTCATCAATTTGAAACTAAGTAGATAACTAAAAATCTAAATGTTTAATATAAATATATGTGGGAAAGTAAAAAAAATGAAATTAAGTAATTATCCCACTACTAAACATTCGTTTAGTTGTTTTGTTTGTTGTCAAACCGGTGTAATTTTCGGCTAATAACAAACTGAAAAACAAATCAATATCCAGTAATTAATGAAAATTTGTTCAAAACAAAATTGCATCAAATTTTAAATAAGATGGCCAAAATGTCATTTTACTCCGACTGATTGGTTATGAAATTTTTTTACAAAACGGAAAAATTTTTTCCAATCGTAGGGTAACCATAAAATAGTCTCCCTAACTAAAGTCATATTCTATTCATAATGGTCTAATCTTCCGCTTAATGAGCATGTCGGCTATCTAGTTGTTATCAATACCTACTCTAAAAATGGTCGGATTCACTGGGAAAATTCCTGTGAACTCAAAAATCCCAGTGGCTATTGAGAAGAAAATTCATAAAGGAAAAATGATATTAAATACAAGGCGCAAAAATTTAACTTTTAATTTACTGTGAATTCGTGACATTGCTGATAATCTCTAAGAAAATTTCGATAAATCCTATGCATTTGAGTATTGGAGACTTTAACTTTTTTGACATTTATATTTATTCATGAAGACTTTTACTAATTACGATTAAAATTTGCTTTAGACTGAAAAAGTTTCAATTCATCTTTAGTGGAAACAAGTTCTCAACGTTTACCACAATCCAATTAATTTAAGTGAATATAAACATATAATCCCTGATAGGATATTGATTGCTACAAGTTGCCCTTTTATTTTCTTCCATTTTTTCGCCATAATCTGATTTCCCCAATATGCCATAGAAGTCGCCAGCATTCCGGTCACAAAAGCAACAACTACATCAGGAAACCCAAAGATCCTACTGGCAATATATACAATTCCTCCAACTGCACACACAGGGCAGACCATATTACTTCTCCTTGTCTTTAGTCTTTATATCAAGCCTTATTGAGTTTGATATTCAATTCTATTTCTACTGACAGATCTCCTACGCTCAAGAGAATGATTCAGTTATCCCAGCGTTTTGCCACCGTCTGGGTAATTTAATGAGCTTCAAAGATTGCGCATCAGGAAAAATTATATGAAATAAAAAGGATTCAAAATATAAATAAACATATCAAAGAGAGAGTAGAAGCAAAAATAAGTATTTAAAAGACTGTTCTAAATAGGTTGAATTCTTTTTGGGATCTCTGAATTTTGCTATTATATTACATTACCATTTGACCGTAATAAATCAAAAATCCCTAAAATAATAAAATGTCTCTAAAATAATTGACAATTTAATAGCAGAATTCATTGCTTTCTCTTATGCAGCAATGAATGGGTCCTCGGGGAGGATCCTAAATTATTGAACAAACTTGGAAGTAGAGGTTTAAATTTTGCTGAGATATCGTTTTTAATATTTCTGTTTATGTTGACGCATAACATGGATTCCTGAGGAAAAGGGAACTGGAGAAGAAAAATGAAATTTCCAAAGTTTTGAATATATTCTTGACAAGTACAGATTTCTTTTCCAATTCAATTGAAGGAAAGAGACTTATCAGAGTTATAAAAATGGAAATATAGTTTACAATATTTATCTAAGGATAATACCCTGTAACTCATTGTGGGATAGAAACTTTCCTAAAAACCGTTATTAATTTAGTATTTATATTTTACGCTAACTTCGAACTATGGAATAGACCTACTTCATGCAAACTATTGTGTCTATAAAATAAGACATCAAATCATTTTTTTGTATTAAGTATAGTGATTTTTATTAGACAATGGTATTATCAACTATTTGAAATATATATGCTTTGAAATTGGTAAAAGGTACTGTTTTGATTTTGATGCGATATGTAACGATGGTGATCATGTACATTTCTTCGCTGGCAGTGAACCAAAAAATTCTCTTTCAAGAGTAATGAAGATCAAAAAATATCCTAGAAATATAACTCTTTAAAGAGTATCATAATATTAAAAAACATTTGTTAAGTAGTGAACTACGGATTGACGGAAGCTATATTGGAATTATTGGTGATGGTACTACTTCCGATGTTATTAAAAAAGTGTTTAATATCAGGAGAAACAGACGAAAAAAGCGTATAAGCACATTAAAACATTTGATTTCGAATAATTTCTTCATATCCAGAACGGGGGTGTGAACATACTCCGTTGCTTACAAAGGTATGAGCTACCGAAATTTTGATTATGTATGGTATACTTAAGGCTCTTCGCCGTGTAAACTTGCACAAATGACTATCAATTCAGTTATTTTAGGTTTTGAGATAAGATTTTTATGAAAACACCTACAAATTAGGATTAGCTAAACGACAAAATCTTCATCATGCGGGAAAAACTAATGGATCCATGTTTAATGCGTAGTAATTACTCAATTAATAATGCAAAGAGAACCACTCGTGCTCATTGTATTTATAAATACGGATCTATTCCGGCAGAAGAAGATCCCAACTATGATCGAAATGCTCTGAAAGATTAACATCCTTAGTAACTGAACTATATCGAATTTAATATATATCCATTATAGTATTTAGGCAGTATAATCAAAATGAATCCTCCACATGCATGAAAGTTTGCTTCAGATAATCACTTAATTCCATATTTGAATTTATCATTTTAGAGCTATTCCCACTTATTTTATGCATGTAGCAGCACAACTTCAACTTGATATATATAGTTATCGTCTTTAGGTAAACTTACAGAAATATCAAAATAAGAATGTAGCAAAAGAAGAACGAAATTCGTAAAATTAAACTAATTATATTATGTTGAAAGCTGCAGAACAAATAACCTTAAAGCTCGAAAAAAGATATATGATACTCAGGGTCTAAAAATAAAAAATACAATTATATTATTCAGTCTACCAAAAATCAGCTGGATTATATCTCTATTTTGACGCACTAGGTGCTTCTGGAGACAAATTGATGGAAACATAAAAACATACTCTATAGCCGATAGTTGAAGGAAATAAGCTCATATTAATTTGTTCAGTGGATCTAGTAAAGATGGTTATTGATATTGTTTTCCCCCTGCTAAATCGTTATAGCACATTAATAATAAACTACAGATAATGAGGTATCACACTGGCAGACTTAAATAAACCTACATCCAAAACCAAGTCTGAAATGGAAGAAACAGTTGCAAGAGTACGCACACCGCGCAGAGATAATAATGAAATTTTAGCGACAGTAGAAAGTCTTCTTGGCGCAAATAGATTGAGACTTCGTTGTATGGATGGGGTCGTTCGTATGGGGAGAATCCCTGGTTCAATGAAAAAGAAAACATGGATAAGGGAAGGAGATGTTGTCATCATTGTACCTTGGGAATTTCAGAATGAAAAGGCAGACGTGATCTGGAAGTACACAAGGCCACAGGTAGAATGGCTTGAGAGAAAAGGGTACATGAAAGGATAACATCAGAATGGACCAGGAAGAAAAAATCAGGAGAATCGACAGCTCTAGGGACAGATTACGCAGCAAGGAGAAAGACTCCGAGCGGCTGAAAGTGGAAGAAAATGTATTTGACGTATCTACCCTTAAGCTCCTTTATACCATTTCCAATAAGGGCATAATAAGGGCAATGGGTGGATCCATTAGTACTGGAAAAGAAGCAAATGTATTCTATGCAGAGGGTCAGGAAAAAGAACTGGCAGTAAAAATATATAGAATTACCAGCAGCACTTTCAGGGCTATGGATGCCTATATTCTGAAAGACCCTCGCTTCACAAACATCCGAAATAACAAGAGAGATCTAATTTTTGCATGGACACGCAAGGAGTTCCAGAACCTTAAACGTGCAAAAAGCGCAGGAGTAAGGGTACCAGAGCCAATATTTGCCGAGAAAAACATTCTTATCATGGAATTTATGGGGAAAAAAGAGAGACCATATTCCTCCCTGAAGAACACACTTCTTGAAAACGGTGAACAAAAACTTGTTTTTGACACAATAGTCGAATATATGCGTCTCCTCTATAAAGAAGCAAACCTTGTACATGCAGATCTTAGCGAATACAACATTTTAATTGACCCAAATAATTTGGCTCCTATATTCATTGATATGGGGCAATCTGTGACCCTGGGACATCCTAATGCTCGAGAGTTTCTTTACAGGGACATACAAAATATACTTCGGTTCTTCAGACGCTATGGGATCAAAGACAAACCTGAAGAACTATTTGAAAAAATACAGGCGGAATAACATGACTCAGTATGTCAAAATACCCCACGAAAGAGTTGGAGTAATTATAGGCCCGAAAGGAGAAACTAAAAAATTTATCGAGGACAAAACTGTATGTCAATTGGACATTGACAGTGACAGTGGAAAAATAGATGTCACATGTGAAGGAGATTCGTTGAAAGAATTCAGAATTCTAGAAACTATCAAAGCGATCGGAAGAGGTTTTAGTCCTGGAAAAGCTCTTGAACTTTTGGAAGATGAAATGCTTATGCTTGAGATCATGGACCTTTCAGATGTTGCTACTACTCCAAAAGAACTCCAACGCATAAAGGGCCGGGTTATAGGAAGGAATGGGAGAACCAGGGAGCTTGCAGAAACTCTAATAAACGTCAAGATCTCAGTATACGGGAAGACGGTGTCAATTCTTGGCTACCCTGAACAAAATACTATAATAAGAACAGCCATAAAGATGTTACTTGATGGGGCTACCCACGGTGTAGTTTATAAGTTTCTGGAAAAAAAGCATCAAGAACTTTTGGAATCCCAGCTAGACTCAATTGATTTTTATTGATTAGTAAAAACTACTCCCCTGGAACATACTTATGTATTCTCTTTAATAATTAAATTAAACTTTTTATTAAGATACAATTTCCTTTTTTGTTAAAGAATAATCATTTGTCATCAAGACCGTACTTTACTCAGTTTTTTCGAAGTCTTCGTCTGATTTTTTTCCCTCGCCCTCCAGGAAATTGCCCCTCCCAGGCCTTACATTAATGGATTCCTCAATCCATATTACCTCACCTCTGGATAAAGTATACTTAGGGAAGATTGCATTCATGCCTTCAAAAGGGGTCCAACCAGCTTTACTATGTAGCATCTCAGCTTTAATAGGTTGAAGAGCGCGAGGATCCACAATTATAAGATCCGCATCAAAACCTACTTCAAGCCTGCCTTTGGCATGACGATCAAGCCCGAAATACTTTGCCGGATTCCCGCTTGTAACCATTATCATTTGTTCAAGGGGAAAGATATTTTTCCTGACTGCGGCAAGCATGAGAGGCATAAGAGTTTCAACTCCAGGCACACCGGAGGGAGCAAACTTTATATCAGTATCCTTTTCGGATTCCAGATGTGGAGCGTGATCTGAAGCTACCATATCAATAGTTCCATCATTTATCCCGTTTACCAGAGCTTTGATACTGTGGCTCTCCCGAAGAGGTGGATTCATTTTGCCAAAAGATCTGAGTTTCTCACAATTTCTTTTAGAAAGAAAAAGGTGGTGAGGAGTAACTTCACAAGTAGAAAGAGGTATTTTATTCTCCCTTCTTGCAAGATATTTTTCTTTTCTGATAATACCTATAGCTTCAAGGGTGCTTATATGGCAAAAATGTGCCTTAACTTTTAGTTTGGAAGTAATCTCAAGGGCTTTTTGAACAGCAACTGCTTCGCATTCGTTGGGGCGTACTTTTGAATGATAGTCATAAGAAATATCCCCTTTTAAAAGCTTTTCCAGCTCGAGAAATATCTCTTCGTCTTCAGCATGGATGCTAGCAAGGGCTCCAAGTCTTTTAATTTCTGAGAGGGCTTCAGTGAATATCTTTTCATTGATATTTAACCCACCTGTAGACTCAGCCATGAAAATTTCCCCAAAAGCAGTAACTCCTGATTTCCAAAGCTTTTCTAAATTATTTATATTCCCCGTTACCCCACCATTGATTCCAAAATCAATAATGGACTTTTCTCTGGCAAGTTTGAGTTTTTGTTCAAAAGATCTTCTGTCCGTTGTGGGGGGAAGAGTATTGGGCTGGTCTATGACAGTAGTAATTCCTCCAGCAGCTGCAGCACAAGAACCTGTATACCAGTTTTCCTTTTTTGTCATGCCGGGTTCTCTGAAATGAACATGCGCATCAATTCCTGCAGGCAGAGTAAGAGCACCATCCGCATCTATGATCATATCATAACTCGATACTCTGAGGTCTTTTCCAATTTTTATAATTTTGCTTCCTTTAATAATGATTTCTGCAGGCTGAAGAGAATTATTATAATAAATCCTGGTATTTTTTATAAGAATATCTGGCATTTACATATACATGTCTAAAAATATACTTAAAACCAATAGTTACAAAACCACTCTTATTTGTTTACATTTTTTTCTCAATAGTTCTCAAAGAAATTAACATATTACAAAAGAGATAACATTCCTTTATTTTCTTTGCCATTTGAGCTATTGAAATTGAATTGTTCTAAGGTAATTGCCAGAGCTTTAAGGCTTTGGTTAATATTATCCACATGGAGCTCAGAGACTGAACCTGGATAAATAAGAGATGAGAACAATTAATAATTTCCCGTCACAAGCTACAGGTGCAGAAATTATTCTAGTCGCTTGTATTCTTTTAATTGAACATGGCATTTAGATTCTTGCTCCTGTTCATGATGCTATACTCATTGAGTGTGATGAAGAAGAGGCGGAAGAGAGTATTAAATTAACTCCAAAATTAATGAGTGAAGCTTCCGAAATTGTTTTAGGCGCAGGAAATCGAATAAAAACGGAAGCTGATGTCGTCAAATATCCTGATCGATATTCTGACCCTAGAGGAGTTGAGATTTGGAATAGAGTTCTAAGAATAATCGGAGAAATAAAAGCCGAAATTAATTCGACATATTCATTAAAAATGACAAATAATACCGAATTAAGTCGATTAATTCGCATAATAAATCTATCATTAGCGAAAAATCATCCAATAAATCACCACGGCCAACAAATCCATGGAAACCATCATTTTCTATGTAATAATCTTTATCACAATTTCACTCACGGTCACCAAAATAATCTATAATATATGCCGTCTAAAGCCCAATAGCTCACAAAGTCCATGGGAACCACTTTAGTGGTTTTATAATCTATTTTTTAGAACTAGCTACTTCCATTACCATTGAATGAGAACCTTATCTTGAGCCTATAAGTGGCCTATCCTTTGGTTATATTTACAAGTATAAGGTTACATACCTACACCTTAATTCACGTGCCTGAGAAAATAGTTAGAGATATAGTCCTACATTGATATAAAAGTGAAATCAATCCTATGGTTTTGTTATCAGAAACCGTAACCAGACTGAACCAATTATATCCGGTCAAACAGAAATTCAAAAATTAGAGAGGTATAATGGATAAATTTTACTTGCTGTCTTGCGAAGTCACAGAATAAATATATGTCTATTATTTTAATGAAGAAATATTATTTAATTTTCACATAATAATAAACAAAAGCTGTAAACAGTATAGGTATTTATAATAGTTTCTGGAAAACCATCTCAATTCTTTGAAAAATATGAGGCGAGTGCTTGGTATGCTATTTTCAACAACGCATGGCAAGGCCCTCAAATCTTATCTCTCGAAACTCTCCATGAAGGTATATTCCCATCTATGCATTCGATTTCTCCCTTTTCAGTTAGATAATCCAGGATTTCTAGGAGCTCTTTTTTCTTGATATCTAGATCGTATCTGGTCTTAAACTCAGATATAATATGGGGAATATCTAGGGTTCTGTTCAAGATGATCTTTTCTATAAATCCAGCAATATCTTCATACCGAGCCCAGGGATAAATGATCCATCGCCATTTGATAATTTTTTGGGCATAAAAGTCAGGCACATAAGTAGAGCAGTTCTTGTGCTGGAGCACTGCAGTCCTTACCTCAGCGGGCTTGAGACTCCATATATAGTTCACTGCAAGGTTGAGTGTATCACCTGTATCAGTCAAATCATCAACAATCAGCACTTTTTTTCCAGTTATATCCACAGAAATAGGGAACCGAATATTTGACTCTGGCCGCATTTCTGACGCTCTTGCGTAATGCTCAATCCTCATTGAAATAAGGTTATTGAAAAGCAATAAATCTGAAATCAACCTCCCAGGCACATAGCCTCCCCTCCCGATGGCGACAATTATATCCGGAACATAACCCGATCCTCTAATTTTTTGGGAAAGAATTTTGGAAAGCCTTAACACATAATTAAAGCTTATAGTCTCGCACCTTAAGGAGTTTTTATCTTCCAGAGAGGACATGGGATCCCGTAGTTGGCTATTCTTTTCTTGCATAAAATCAATCATCTCCCGCCTATTGTCTTGCAGGTTGTATATATCCAAATTTATGGATGATGTGAGTTAGTGGTACATTAAACCCTGGAGAACAATTAACTGGATACTTCAAAATATCTCATAGAACTTACTTCTTCAGCCCATGCAATATCAGGTGTTTTGTCCTGCTTAACTTTTCGTTTGTCTTTTATCAATACAGCCCTCTGCGAGCAAAATTGGTAGATTGAATGTGTTAAGCATTTTATATAAAGATAATAAAGATTCTCATATCGAAATATGAAGATAATAAAAACTCAAAATTCTGAAAAATATTGGTTTAAACGTTAAAAATATTCTTCCCGAGTTCACTGTTTAAAAGGTAGTTCATCCTTTTAGATGATTTCCAGCTTAAAGCTTATGTATTCTTGAACTCATAAGAAACTAAAATTGAGTACTTTAAACATTTGAGATCTTTGATTTATTTAGGATTTTACGATAATGTAAGAGATACCAAAATAAACCTATGCCACATGATGTCAGGTTACCGTCAGATTATGAGGGGATATTTATGTTAATGTTGGCAGCATCATATCAGTTGATATGTTGGTTATATTGCTGGATTCGGGCTCGAACTCTGCACTATTACCCATAAAGATTGAGCTTTTCGAAAGAGTGGATAGAAAGAACTCTTTTTTTGTTTTGAAAACTTTGGAAGTCATTTTCAGGTCTGTAGCGATAACAATATTGCCAATATTACCGACGACTACATTTTCCGTGAACATTCAGTCCTGAAAAAGTTTATATTTTTTAAAAACTTCACCATGTTTTGGCGGCGTTCCCATTCCTCGATAGCACTCAGTAGGTATTCACTTACGATAAGGCAGAAATACGGTTTCCCCGTATTCGCAAAGAGCCAGATAATAAATAACTTCACTTGAAGTATTTTCAAAAGATCCCGTCCCGCGCAACAAATACATTCGGATTATTTTTCTTGATCCACTTTTTCCTAGAACTCCAACAATTTTCCCCTAATTAATGCTTAAATTTACGTCTTTCAGCACCTTGATATCGTTGAAATCCACAGTTAAATTCTTAATTTCATTGAATACAGGCGCGACTTTTCCTCTGTAATTATGAGCTGCAATAATATTCTGATGCCTGTTTGTTGCTTGCGTGAGCATATACTCAACATTAAAATAATTACTTCAGGTTGAAAATATAATTATTCTTTAATTATATTAAATGAACTATTAAAAGTTGATTTCTAAATAAATTACGTCAACATAAGCTATTTTTAAAAACAGTGTGACTTCTTTTCTCAAATAAATTCAAATTAAAAATCAATAGCAAACAAATTAATTGAATTTTGTTGTGCTTTTTTAATATTATTTTTGCATTTCCTGGGGATGTTATCGGTCAAAATTAGCAGATTTCTATATGTAATGGAATGATTGAGTTTACATACACATAGTCACAAAAATCTAAAAATTTCATTTTTGCAGTAAAGCTCCAGCCTCCCAAAAATGGTTAATATAATCATTTGTCAGATCTATTCGATGACCTAAGGACTCGATCCTACATTTTAAAAAAATAGTTTCCCCATGTGGTGTTGACAATAGCTTTTATTGGGCCTTTAAAATTTAGAATTTGATATAAGGTTAATATGCATTGCGTTTCAAGTTCTGAATTCATGTTTTTAGGAGTATTGGCGGCATCTATCTACAAGAATGCTGTCTTAAGAATTATAACTCCAGCTGTTGTCCCGGCATTCAAAAGTCCATGAATAATACTCGACATAAGAGGGATCATAGTTGATGTAATACCACGTAAAATCGAATTAGCAGACAGCTCTCCGTGTGAGGGAATATAACCGTGTGAGGATGTCTCTAAATTCCATCAACCGAGTTTGATATATTGGAATCTGGTTCTCAAACTGGATTATGACTCCGACAACCCCTACTATTGGGACTGTGACAATAAAAGCAAATAAAATAATCACTAGAAGGACACTCAATCCACCCTGAATCCTTTTTTGTTTGAGCCAGCGGATATGAAGGGGTAAAAATCAGTGCACCAAGACAGAACTTGCAAAAGATGCTAAAAAGTGGTATAAAATAAATGAAAAGGATAATATTGGTAAAATTCATGTTCAGGCTCTGGCCTAAAGTTCAATATGCTTAGCTTCAGTCAGCTAGGGTCTCTTTTTTATCACTCCCGGAAATTTTCATATTTATTAGGTTTTTTACGTTACATTTCAATGAAGTTTTCAAATAAAACCCTATATAGTCTCTATCAATATATTCAAAATAACACAAATATTGTATTTGGAAAAAGAGAAGGTTTATGATAAGGATAAATCATCGTTAATTCGTGAAGAACAACATCGTGTGTATACTCATTATAGATATAAATCTTATTGTAAGACATAATAGATGGAACAAACATTAATTGTAATTCTAGATAGGAACAGAAAAATAAAATGCCTGCTATCTTTAAAATAACAGAAAAGGTTCCGGTTCAGTTCGATCCTAGTATGCAGCTTGAAGAACTCAAGGAAATCCATAAGAAAGGCATCGAAGGATACCGAAAGCTTCGTGAGAATCTCAAGCTTGAAGCTATTAATGCCCTTGTCCACAAAAATGCCTCAGATAGATTGCTGCTGCTGACTGAGATTTTCCTGAAACACCCGAAAGCTAACCCATCTCTTCTCGACCTTAAAGGTGCAATCGTGGACAGGATTATGGAGAACTGCCACTGCTGCGGCTGGAGATGTGGAGTTAATAGAAAGGCAGGTGAAAATGGATTATGCAGACTGATAGATATTTCTAATTTGCTTCCGAGTTCCTACATATGGGAGAAGAGCCAGAACTTATACCTTCTCACACGATTTTTTTTACGGGCTGTACTTTTGCTTGTGTCTACTGCCAGAACTGGGATATCTCTACCTGTCCTAAAGCAGGAACTCAAATAGAACCCAGGAAACTTGCAAAGCTAATTTACCTCAGGAGAATGCACGGAGCAAGGAATGTAAACTTTGTAACTCCTACTCCACACGCACATATTGTCCTGAAAATAATCAGGGAAATCGTTGTAAACACGCCTGTTATCTGGAACTCAAATATGTGTCATTCTCCTGACATTGCAGAAATTCTCGAAGGAGTTGTGGACATCTACCTCGGAGATTTCAAATATGGAGACAACGTATGCGCCCAGAAATATTCACAAATAAAACGGTACCTGGAAGTCGTGCAGACCAACTTCGAATTCGCTTATGAAACCGCAGAACTCCTCATTCGCCATATAGTCCTCCCTGGGCACCTTAAATGTTGTACAAGACAGATCGCAGAATGGGTCGCAAAAAATATCCCACATATCCGGTTCAACCTGATGTTCCAGTATCATCCCTGTTATCGAGCATTGGAGTACCCCGAATTGGGACGGCAGCTGACTCCGGAAGAAAAAAGGATAAAGCGATCTATATTGTTAGAGAGACAGGAATTGAGGATTTATTGATCTAATTATTGAATGCAGATACATGAATTCTGTTTGGACATTAAAAAGGTATTTTGTAGTATAACATATCCTACTAAAATATGTAAAAACTCGGTATCTATAATTGGGAGACTGCAGTTTGCCTAATTTTCTGTAAAAATTTGTTCTCCACCTCTTAATCTTCTTTTTTGATATTGTTCCATTATTAATACTTATTTCCTGTGATCCAGAATAGGGCTCCAATTTAATTTGGAACAACATTTTAGATTTCATTATACACTTATTTTAGTAAAATCTATTTATTTATTCTAAATTCTGAAAATAGTGCTCCAATTACTTCAGGTTAAATTGAAAGAAATACATAGGTTTTCATACATAAAAACATATTCATACGACAAAGAGGGAAAATAAAAAAGTAATTGATATTTATGCACTTGCATTAATGTTTTTGTTAGGCATTAATACCATTTTCTCAGCAGTTACTACTACCCTCAGTAAAGAAAGAAGAAGATGTAGTAACTGGAACTTTAATTGCTATTGCTAGCAGTTATATAAGCTGGCTTTGTAAGTGTATCTTCGCCGTTTGGCCCCCATACTGTCAACGTAACATCATAAGCTCCAGCCTTGCCAAATGTATGGACAGTTGTTGCATTTGCAGTGCTATGAGTAATAGCTCCTGTTCCTACATTCTTAAATTGCCATTGCCAGTTAGTAACATCCCCGGTAACGCTACCATTAAAATATACATGTAAAGGTATATTTCCACTTGTATTACTAGCAGAAAAGTCATTAACTTTTACATTGCCTGTCGCTAAAGCTGCTGGCATTAAAAGTAAAACTAATAAAACCATTGGTAAAAGATATTTTTTCATCTCAAACTCTCCTCTGGATAACTATATAAATTTGATATTGTCCAAATCAGCATTTCTTGTTTCCGATCCACCTAATAGACAGATGCAATTCAAAAACCATAGTTAAATTGTATATGCTCTACTTTCTTCGAATTGCCTGGTCAATAATTTATGGGTGGATTATACTTAAAATCTGTTATTTAATATATCAATTTACTGATGGAAATCAAAAACAAAATGATCTTTTAATTAAACAAATGAACCGATTGAAATTATAAATTTATCAGACCCTTAAATAAATGGATCCGTAAATAAATATAATTTTCTGCAGATATCTAACAAATTCATTCATTTTTTTGAAGATATAAGAAGATTACGATTTATCTCTACTTTTTTTATTTGCGGGAATGCTGTCCACATTTTTGTCCCTCATCCCTATATTTGACCCATTTTTTTTATAGTTCACGATTCTGTGATTTTAAAGATAGCTTCAGCTATCCTTAAAATGATACTTTTATTTTCAATATCATCAAATGATAAAGATAATTACAAAAAGTTTTACACAACATCTTTAGATTTACTCTTTAACAATCGTGACAAGAACTTTTCCTTCTTTGAATATCTTTTTAGTTCCGGCATAAACTCGTTTCCATGGAGCTTTTCTTGAGCTGATACTCTCGTTTTTTTGAACCTCACTCATTCCCAGAGGATGTTTTTGTACTGCTTTTTCATTGTTGTATCATAATTTCTTGATTTTGTTCCAAAGTATCCTCTGTATCTGTAAACCATTTCATTTTTTTCTGAGAAATTTACATGAGAATCAGAAAGAGATGCAAGAGTTGTTTTGAATCTTTTGATATACTCATAATCCTTGTCTATTATGTTATGAAGTTTATATCCTAAGTGTGACTTCCCACCCTTTTTTCCGGTTCAAGCTCTGTTTCTCCTCATTTTTGTTTCATTTTCTCGAGGTTTATCAGCTTTTGCATCTCCAGGATCTGAATGGATAAAAATAGATTCCTAAGTCATTTCCATTTTTTTATTTTCAAACAAGGCAATTAAATTGGCTTTTTAACTGCCCCCGATTTCTTCTTCTTTGCAGGTATCAATAATTTTTTTCTGAATGATCTGACTATTGTATTGTCTGATATGTACTCCGGAAACCAAGAGATTTCCTAAACGAAACTCGATCAATACATTGTTTCTCAAGTTCAAAGCCTTAAAGACCATCCATTGCTGTAAAAAAGCATTTTAAACATAATGATTACATCAGCTTCATGTTTGCCTTAGGAGACGGTTTTATTTAAATATATGAACTCAAAAATGATACGAAAATAATCCCGGTAAAATAAAGAATCAATTTCAGAAAGTCGTTGCCAAATAACTACAAATTTTTTATTCTTCTTTAACAGCAAAATCAATAAAAGTTTTATGAGACAAAATTAATGTTAAGGTATTTAATCTCTCCAATACTCAAATACATACGAGATTATATAATTTTTCTATGGCATAATTTGCTGATAAAGATATAGCTCTATTGTCAATCACCGTTTAATAAGGATGAAATTAATAGATCTATGTTTAAAATCACCGATTACTGGTTAGTAAAGTACTGAATTAAGAACCAAAAATAGGTTAATAGCCAATTTCGTTTGAGATAATATTTTTGATAGGATCAGGAGAAATAAGATTAAACAAGTTTCAATTCCATTTTATAACAGATTTCCCCGTAGCCGCATATATTTTTTGTCTCAGTAATTATCCTAAAACCAATTTTTTTGTATAATTGTATAGCATGATAATTGTTTATCTGTACATATAATGTAATAAATGATATTCCATTTAGTTTCATTTCCTCAATACTTTCTTTCAGTAATCTCTCAGCAAAACCCTTGCCTCTAAAATTCATGTCAATTGCGAGTGCGGAAAGAATCGCTTGCTTCTCAAAACCCTTAAAAGAAAGTGCTGGTTTCAAATAATAAATGCAGTAGCCTATAACCTGATCCTTATTTTTAATAACATAGAAGATATCTCTGAAGCTCTTTGAATATTTTTCAAGTTTTTCCCTGTTTTCACGATTGAATGCTTCTACCTGAATTCTAAGAATTTCAGGAAGCATGTAATTCTCTATAGTTAAAATGTTTTCTTTATCTATCTTTTTCCACTGTCTTAAAAGGAAAGGACCAGCAGTATCTCGAAGCAGTTTGTTAATGATCATTCCATTTATAGCTAATAGAGTATGTAATTTTGTGAAATCCATACAAATCGGTGTTCTCTCATTGTCAGTAAATTTTTTAAGAAATATGTGATTGAACAGCTCGCTTAATATCTATTTATTTTGAGCAACTCTATATTCACCAACATGTGTCCTCTTTTTCAAAACTCCTCTGTCCTTTTCTGTTATTAATCCCTTTGATTTCTGCAAATGCTAAAATTGGTTCAGAAAGCCTCATTTGATTCTTTAGTCACTTAATTCTGTTTGAAAACCTTTTTGAAATTCTATTTGGTTATTCCTCAATATTTTCTTTATCTGTTCACTTAGAGGATTTCGATGAACCTTTGATTTGTAAGAGTCTTGTTTTAGACATTTATATAACATTTACAAGCATCTGACAAAATTTAGGTGTTTATTGAAATCTTCTTTTATCTATAATATGACTTTATCCCCTTTATTATTTTAAACAAAAAATTAAAATAATATTTTTGGAGTAAAACTTACTTTCGAATTGAGTATTTTAAAATCAATCAACAATTTAATATTAGTTATGTATTATAATCGTTTTTGAATCAATTAACTTTCTCATAATATTTCTAAAACCATACCATAATTAAATATTAAATTGTTGATTGGCTTTAAAAAATTTTTTGGGGAATAAGTTTTGTTCAGAAACCATTTTTTTGGTATAATTAATTTAAAATAAACATTGGGTAATTGATACATTGTGCTCAAAGCAAACAGATAAATATTTAGGTATAACTGGTAGTGTGTATGAATATAGGATTGATTCTAGAGAGTTTTGATAAATCTCCGATTTCAACAATTGCTTACATTTGCTTATATAGCAATCAACCCTAAATTTTGGTTTATCAAAATTCTTTGAAGTATATTCTATCTTATATGTGTTTATATATACATATATATATATCTATATGTGTACTGTACAAAAATAGAACACATTAACCTAAAGATAACCAAGAATAGTCAATTAAATTAACCAATATCAAATCTTATTATATAATTTCCAAATGAATAAAACTGAGATAAAAATGTTAAAACAAATGAAAAAGACACTGGGTATTTTGCTAGCAATCCTTTTTCATTTGTTTTCACATTTATTTTACTCCTGTTTATTATAATGGATCTACACAAATGAAACAGAAGAATAAGCAACATTAGACTCCAAACAATCTACATAGAATAGTTCTAGATATTATAAGTGCTTTTTTTCTCCTCACTGCGTAAGTCCCAATTATTTCACCCATTCCTAGTGTCCAAATTAACACTAAATTCTTTATAACCCACGTTCCATCAACAGGTGCACTGCGAAAACATTAGATCGTAAACTAGTTCTCTAACTAGATTTTTTTAATAATTATATCTAGATATTTAGTATGTATAATGAAAACGAATATGTTTACCAAATGGATTGCAAGGTGATTGTCATTCAAATCTGATTCTATATCGGAAAAGTTTGATTAATATATACACACAAATATACTTAATGATACTTCCTTCATATTTGCACATGTTTTGCAAGAAAAACAGTGCATAAGGAGTGAATTCAAAACCAGTATATCAAAAATTGGGAAAAGCAAATTAGATAGCACCGTCTATTGTATATGATTTTACTCATTGAGTGTGTAAGTCCTATTATTGATATAATTCGCCTTCCCTTTTGTTGGCATATATATACTATGTACCTAATTTATACAGATTTTCCAATTAATGGGGACTAAATCCGAGATAGATCCGAATCCTCATGTGCGTATGTTATACCCAATTATTTGATAACTGGACATGCAATGTGGCCATACTCATATGCATGATATCCATCTTTATGACCTTGGAAATAGCGATCTTCGATTTCTGCTGGGCTCAAATTTTCATGAAGACGGAATCCTAAACTTGTGAGATTTTCAGCTAAACTTGCTGGATTGAAGCCATCCTTTTTCATTTGTTCACCTATTTTTTGCAAAAACTCAAATGCTTTTTGCCTTTGTGGAGACGGTTTCTCAGGGATAAATGCATCTTTATCGAGGTAATCAAAAACAATAGTTCTGCCCGCAGTAGCAATCTTCGTACGGAACACAATGTTGTAAATTCTTCATCTCGAGTCAAGTATGGGGTGACACCAAGCCAATTAAAGAAGCTTTTAGCCTTTGGGTCAACGATGATAAGCTAGTTAGTACTGTTACCGGGCTTACCTTTGTGAAATCTATAGGAATGTAGTGTAATCTTGCAGGATGTTTTTATCCAAACTCAACAAGTCGATGAAGCTTAAATTCTTGGGTGGTGGGTAATCAACCTCAAACACCTCCAAATGTTCCATTATTTAAGGTTGTCTTATGCAAAGGTATGCATTCCCGCTCCAAGAATTATATACTGCTTCCCTCCTTGTCCGGCAACCTTTTCGAGGGTGTCTTCAGCATACCATAAACAGCTACTGAAAAGGCAAGAAATCTACGGATTGCTTGCATTAATGAATCTGAGGTACTTGTTTGATCGGAGTGTGATGCAGCATAAGTAAGATAATTTAACTGTTTGTCCTTAGTTATATTTTGTTCAATTAAATGTTGTTCAATTAGTGTTCCTTTTAAAGGAATTTTAATACATAAAAGGAATATTTTCAAATTTCATTGAAATTTATCTCTTAAAGAAGTCTCATAAATAAGAACCTAATTTTCTGGCTTGAAGTTGTTAAAATACTATCAAAATTAAATTAATATAACTCAGATCTGAAACGGTTTAAAGATGGGTGAAAAGGTTGAAATCTTGCTTTTAGAGGATTATCTTGGATATTAAAGTCTTAATGAAGAGCTGCTTGAAGAATTCGTCTACTGCATATGAACTTTAAATTTGGATTAATTCGTGAAAATTATTTTTATAATAGTATAACTTTTTTTAGGTATTCATCTTCCTCTATTATTTGATTGATGTTATTTTCAAAATACACTTCGTGCCGTTTCGAGGTATTTTTGTCCCCACGGTTCAATAAGGTTAACTAGAGTAGACCAGCTCAAGTGAATGAAAATGCAGACATTTGTTATATTGGTAACTTGAGTGTGGAAACATCAAACATTTAATGATGGACTCCATATTTTATTATACAGGACATGAAATAATGCCAGTATTGATATATTTCCAGTTCTCATGCGCTTTCTTTTGGGTGGGAGTGTAGTTGTAGCTTCCACACTTATTATAAAAAATTCAGGAGACAGTTTCGGAGGAATTTTTGCAGCTTTCCCTGCTGTGTACTTGGCAGCAATTATAAGCTTGAGTATGGACTATAAAGGCAGCTATTTGCTTCTTGTCTCAGAGCAGCTTTCAAAAGGTGCTCTTGTTGGTATGGTAGCTGACATCTGCAGTGCCCTTGCAGCAAGCTACATGATACTCAGGTAGGGTGGAAGCAAGGTCTTGTTTATGCCATTTTACTCTGGACCGTAATTGCTCCGATAATCGACTTCTTTTGGCTTGGGTTCTGAGAACTGAAAGTAAAAGTACTAGATGTTTTCCGGGCTAAACAATATAAATTGGATGGATCATTAAGATGTATACTAATAAATTTGATTTCCGGGATCTTGGCCTTAGGTTAGTATTCGGGGGAGCATCAGTTTCTATCTGTTTTATCATGCTACAGATAATTCCTTCAAAATCTTTTGTAGGTATTTTTGCTGCTTTTCCAGCTGTTATGATTGCATCCGTGGTAATGGCAGGCCACTTTGGAAACTCGGAGCAGGCTTCTGATATTGCTCTCGGTGCGAGCGCAGGCATGTTGGGTTGCACCTTTTGTGTGTTAACTGTTAATTTTTGCATGGAACACCTTGAAAGTTGGGGTCTTTCACTAGTTGTCGCGTTATCTATCTGGTTCTTTAGCTCATATGCAGCAAGTCAGCTCATCCACGTTTTTCTTGAAAAAATAAAGGGAAAAAGACAGCAAAAATAAGTTTTTGAGATTTCAGGGTATGTCCTCAAGTTATTGAACGCGAGTCTGAAAATTATCAATTATTTTAAACTTTATATGTAATCAGTTATCTACCACCATTGTTGAGGTTCTTTGGAACCATTTTTGTTTTTGAATTCCATTTTTGGTCGTACTTTTTTTTTTATAAATACTGTTCCCCAAAATCCCGTCGTATACTTTCTGATCATTCTCGTGAAAACGAGATACAAGTCATAGAAAGCGATTGTTTTCAGTTTTTTAAATAAATAGATTGATTTGCATTCAGTACAGACAAATTTTTTCGATTCGAATGATTTTTCCAATTGATTTGGTGTTAGCCTAATAAAACCGAAATGGTTTTTCTGTTGTGGATGATTAAGAGATCATTGACTTCTTTAGGAAACCCGATACAGAAAATTTCATTGATATCAAGTTCTTCTAGAAATTTAGATTTATTATATGTAGGTGATTTTTAATTTCACTACAAAAAGCATGATGCAGATTCAATAATTATCTGACAAAGTTTCTGTTTTTATTATCTTCACTGATGCAGAACTTTTGCTGTAGAACTTATGCATTGAAGATTATACTTCAGCATAGTGACTACTAATTTCAAAATGCTTTGGGATATTGACTGCACTGGATCTATGTTTTTTTTTATTTTTATACAAAATTATGCACGCTGTCTTTGAGATACTCAAAACATAATTAATATTAAATTGTTGTCCAAGATTAAAAAATTTTATGTAAAAGTAACTTTTATTCCGAGGATATTTTTCGCACAATTAATTAAAAATAACTGAGGGGATTATTTTATATTTTAACGAAAATTACTCGGTCAAAAAATTAGGAATAACCGTAGATATGTAAATAAAGAGTTGTCTTGAAGGCTTTGGTCCTGTTATAATCCAAATAGTAATTGGTCAAAGATATAATTTTAACATCAATATAATCTCCTTCACGCAATAAATCTAGATCATTTAAATTGAGAAATTAAGCATCAATTGTATCTGCCGATGAATTTATTGAAAAATCAACTGCATCAAAAGTATATCCAAAAGTATAGAGTGCATAATATACGGAAAAACAAACATTTGACAGAATAAAAAAAGGGACTAATTATTTTGGTAATCTTATTTGTGGTATTTTTATCATAAAAGTTGATGAAACTATTAAACCAGGTAAATCTGCTCTCTTCCTACTAATATCAAAGCGAACTAAGGGCAGGCTCTTGAAAGACTGAACAGATTTTCTGGAACAATAGTGAGAATCAGACTACACAGAAAACACACAGATGAATATCAAACAACAAAAAGCAGCAAAATTCACCAAAAGCTAAAATTCAAGAATTTGGAAATATTTATGTATGTACTAATAACGTAGAAAAAAACAAAGAGGTTATATAAATGAATACAGAAAATGACATCGAAAAACAAGAACATAACAGAAAGATCGACGAAGAAGAGTTTGAAAAAATAAAAGCAGAGCTTAATATAGAAATGGAAAAAGTCAAGTATTTCGAGGATTTAATAAATGCTGCTAATAATCTGAGGAAATTAGCAGAAGCTAAAATTATACAAACACAATCTCAAAACTTAGATACAATCACCAATAAATTAGATTCACAAATCCAAAGTATTGGAGACCTAATACGGAAAGCAGAAACAAAACGGGAAGAAGCGATAAACAAAGTACTGGATGCTGAAGTTAGTCTAATAGTAGTAGAAAATAGAATATTACATTCAAAGGTCAAAAATTATTAGAAGACCAAATCAAACCAATTTAGTTGAAATTAAATCAGTCGTCCTACAGATAATTCCGGTAAAGGGCAAGTGTTTGATTATTGAAAATAATAATCCCACTTGCCGTTTAATGATCCTAGCTGCCGATACTTTGAATTATCTATGGTACACAGTAATTATTCTTCAATAGTAATGTCTGAACAAACATCAAGAGACTAAAAATGAAAAAAGCTACATATAATAAAGCAAGTAGAGGCATACCTTTATAAAAGTTTTAGGAATCACTATGATGGCGTTTTTAATCCTAGAGAATGCCACAGGCTTGACGCAGGATTCTCAATTATGGGTCAGAAGTCTTACTTCTAGGCGTGTGGCGGATTTTCTGGAAAAAGTCACCTATCAGGCAAATGGGATGGTAATAGTAGGGAGAAAATAGAACAATATAGGGAACGCTACATCAAAATGGGAGGAGAATTTTCAAACAAGAAGCCTTTCTAGAATCAATATTATTGGGCAACTCTCACAGTTAATGGAGCATAAAATTATGGTTGGGTTTGATAATGTAGATATTTTGGATCTATACTTTTTTTCCTCTTGATATATTTGCACCCCATAGTAACTATCAAAAGTTTGAACTATTCATTAAAGAACCATTTATATTAAGTTAAATAATTCTTATGTCAAAATTCTTTTTTTTGCTTCAGATAACACTCTGTGAATAAATATTAACAGTAGTCTTAAATCAGTATTTACTTAGAACTATTATGAATATTTTTATAATCCCGATGGGTTGATCACAGAAAAGCTCGTTATTATCCCTCAAATAAAGCAAGCTCTGAAGAAAAAAAATAATACAAAGGCCAAAAACATAGATTCATAAATAAAAACTATTCGTGGAAAAAATACCTTAACAGAGAATGGTTTCCATATGTCCAAACTTAACGACCAAGGAAGATAACAGAGGTTTGACAGTTGCTGCTTCGAATACTACATTTTTCTTAGTAGCATATTGTTTTCTCAGAAGTCGTATATCCTTTTCAATTCTATCACTTATTTCCTGGCCATGATCAGCTTGTGTAGCAGGTTGAGATAGCTAGTGCATCAACGACTTTAATTCCACGTTATAATTATATGTAGAGTTCTGATTCTGTTAGATCATATTGATGTGTATTTTTCCAACTCTTGCAATTGTGCCCATCTTGCTACCTGCTGTTTTTAATGCAAGCGAATAAGCACGATAAAACTCATTCTCAGCAAATTGAAGATCTTGATATTCTTTATCTATCCTTCATTCTCTACTAAATTGTTAATATAGAAACTTGTAATCCAAAAAAAGAAAGCCAAAGTTTGAAAAAACATATTTATTTTTCTCCCTCATATTCCTCCGTTTCCCCTAGGCTCATACTTGATTCAAAAGTATTTTCATATCTTCCTCGACAATTGCGTTTGGCCTTATGTTGAAATTATCTACCAGCACTTTGAAGATGTTCGGAGAGATACAGGCCGGGAGTGTAGGACCAAGGGTGATATTCTTTATTCCAAGGCTCAAGAGGGCAAGTAGCACGAGAACGGCTTTTTGTTCATACCAAGCTATGTTATAGGATATAGGTAGGTCGTTTATGTCCTTGAGACTAAAGGCTTCTGCAAGTTTCTGGGCTATTACTACAAGTGAGTAAGAATCATTGCACTGTCCAGCATCAATAACTCTTGGAATTCCTTCGATGTCGCCAAGATTCAGTTTGTTGTAACGGTATTTGGCACAGCCCGCGGTCAGGATAACAGTGTCTTTAGGGAGGGCTTTTGCAAATTCAGTGTAGTAAGCCCTCCCCTTGTGCCTTCCATCGCAGCCTGCCATAACCATGAACCTGCTGATTTTCCCGTTTTTTACCGCATCTATGATTTTATCCGCAACTGATAGAGCTGCTTCGTGTGCAAAGCCACAAACAATTGTTCCGCTTTCCAGTTGCTCCGGTGGCTTACTTGTCTTTGCCTGTTCAATCAGAGGAGTGAAATCTTTTGTACCATCTTCTTTTTCAGATATATGAATAAGTCCTTCAAAGCCCACTACTCCTGTAGTGTAAATCCTGTTTCGATATGAATCTCTTGGGGGGATTATACAGTTTGTCGTCATCAGAATCGGGCCATTAAATTTCTCAAAATCTTCGTTTTGTTTCCACCAGGCACTCCCATAATTGCCTATGAAGTCTTCATACTTTTTGAAGGCAGGATATGAATTGGCAGGCAACATCTCTCCATGGGTGTAAACATCAATTCCCATACACTTTGTCTGCTCAAGAAGCTGTTCTAGATCATGTAGATCATGCCCACTAATAAGGATTCCTGGCAGATCTCTCACGCCGATATTGACAGCAGTAGGCTCAGGGTTTCCATATGTTTCAATGTTGGCTTTATCAAGCAGGGCCAAAGTTGAAACACCTCTTTTCCCGCATTCCAGGACAAGGTCAATGAGGTCTTGTAATCCCAAGGTATCATCTGTGATCGAGACTAGCCCCTTTTCTATGAACTCGAAGATTGCTTCGTCCTTATAACCAAGTATATAAGCATGGTAAGAATAAGCAGCCATCCCCTTAAGACCGTAGGTCAGAAGTTCCTGGAGTGACCTTATGTCCTCATCATTCGTGGAATGAACCGCAACATCAATATCTTCTATGCTTTCAGGTGTAACAGTAGCCACAGTAGGGAGATCTTTCTCGGCAGTGAACTTATCTTCAGGAATTTTTGCTCTAATAGCATCTCTGAGATTAAACCCTTTTATAATAAGGGACTCAATTGCTTGTCTGTCAAAATTAGTATTCGTAAGGGTAGCAAAGAAGCTGTCCAATACAAATCTATCTGTTGCTTCCTCATTAACCCCTTCAGATCTAGCTTTCAGGTTATAGAACGCGATACTTTTGAGAACATAGAGAAGTTTATCTTGAAGGTCGGCAACTTCCCCTTTTTTGCCGCATACCCCATTTTTTATACAACCTTTTGAGTTAAGAGTTTCTTGACATTGATTACAGAACATATTTTTTCACCTTTCATTGCGTATACTCCCCGTTTTTCTTTTATTATGTTTCATGAACTATCTTATATTTTTAATGATATTAATGTAGTATCATTGTAAAGGAAGGTATCCTTTTAGTGCCGCTACATTTAAAATGCTATTTTCCATACCATGCCAGCTCATATATCGGAGACAGTTTCGATATGGGTACCAGAATGATGAAAACTCAATTTTCAGGAACTAGAGCTTGAGACTTTATCCCTATGGCCTGTAGGCAGGAGAGCTTTTTCTTCTTTTTCACCCTCCATCCCGTTTTCAACGGCTTCCCTTATAATATACCCGGCTTTGTGCAGGATAGTATCTCCGAGCTGCGGATCTTTGTCCATACTCCCGGTACAGGGATAGGAATGATGTGCACCTGAAATGGTTTCTTTATATTCTGGAATATCAGACCAACCGAGTTTTTTTGCCACAAACCATGTAGAACCGCAGGGAGCATCCCTAATTACCCCTGCTCCTATGTACATCTTCCCATCCGGACTCGTTTCTACCCTGAGCACAGGCTTTCCGAAGCCAAGGTCAACAAAAGAATCTATAATCGGTTTCCCAGTTTTTTCAAGCGAACAGAAAGGCCTTGGTCCTTCAAATTCGACTCCCATAGCCTCAAGCTCTTTTCTGAGTTGCTCAAGAACCCCAGCAGGGGTTTTCTTCGAGTCTTCAGCAGGTGCAATTACGGCTTTTGCCTTAGTTTTCTTCACGACCTCCGGGAGAGCTGAAAGAATGTCGGGATGGATGCCAATAGCAAGTATCAGGTCACAATATGGAAACTCTGTTGGAATATACTGTTCTGGCTCTTCTATAAATGTGGGGAGGTCTTCAGGAAATTCATGAATTCCCACAATCATGTTTGCATAGGACTTTCTGGCCTGCCTGCAGTGGTTACATAGATCTCCGCAGGACACGCAGAAATTGCTCGAGTTAATAAGGTTTTGGATAACTTTTTTCCCAAGTTCACCTGTATAGAGGACAAGAATTAGCATAGATTTACTCCTTTTAGAAGGCTTTAAAGATTATTTTGTAACTTTTCTTTCGTTGTAGATACAAATTTTGAGTCTTTTTGCATTTCCAACAAAAAAGCTATAAGAACGGAAACTGATTTTTGCTGAACTGTTCGCAAAGCTAATTGAGAAACTTTTAATGCTCAGTTCTGGCAGTATTCATTTTCACTGCCAATTCTTTTATCTTTAGGACTTACGCGGTTGAACCGAATAACAGAACCAGTAAATGTTTAACTGTCTAAATTTCAATGATTCTGGCGAGGCGAATGTCCTTGATTTTATCCCTCAACCGTGTAAGTCATATTCTTGTACTATACAATTATTTATTTCAATGTATTAGTAATGCGAGTTTCGAAATAGAAATCGGTATACATAACTAAACCAATATTTGAATTTAAGAGACTAAGATCTTTAAATCCCGGACAGTCCAGAATCTTCCAGGAAAATTACGAGCATATAAACCAACCAAAAACCGTGTAATAGGAAATGTCGTGAAAACATAATCAGAAATTAGTGGACGATCAATGGAACAATGAGACATAAAAGTAGGATACAAAAAGTTGAGAATCTATAGTCATTCAAATAGGTTGCATATGATACTTGTTTATATTAATTTACCTGGATGTATGGAATCCGGCTTTTAGAATCTGTTATTCATAATTCAAGTTGGAAAATCATTATCTGTGATTCGAAGATGTATATATAATTCGTTAAACGATGACAAATAAATGTAGGGTTCTTTAATTAAGACTTATGCACTTGATGATTAAAATCAATACCAATGGGCGTTGTAATTCAAATGCACAATTTAGACAGTTGAAGGCTTAAATGCTATAAATTTTTCATTCCAACTATATAAGCTCTTTAATGTTTAAGAATTGCACGCCACAATACCGAGTTAAGCCAATAACTTTCAATTTTCTCTATTGCAATCAACTCTATTATATTTCTTGTCTTGGTTTTCTATTTGCACTCGACTCGCTCAGTGGTCACAATACATACAAATAGCCTTCTCACAATCTTCATTCTGGAATTTCCACTTCAGGCCCCAGAGTTTAATTGCCTGTATTATCTTGATAAAATCCACGCCACTTTCAGTTAGATAATACTCGGATTTTGGGAGATTTGTCGAGTCGTCGATCTTATTTGCAATCAAGCCTTTATCTTCTAGTTCTTTCAGCCTTTCTGAAAGTATTTTTGGGGTTATGTACACGAGCTTTCTTTTTAGCTCATTAAAACGTTTCTCCTTCTTTTCCCCTTTATACAATTCAAGAAGTATATGAATAGTCCATCGTTTCCCAATTATATTCATGGTCTTATAGACTGTGCAGTCTTTCATAGTATAGACATAGAAACTGTTCAACATATAAATTGATATCTCTAATATACTGGTATCAAAAACATACTTAAAAATAATTTGATTTATAAAAGTTATCAAAATAAATCTATTAAAAGCTTTCTAATGCGTCTATTCTGGAGTAAAACCATAACTTTGGACTTGTAAGTCTGTCCATTGATCAACTAACTTCCCGCAAAAAAGAGAGTTATTTTGGAATCGATGCACTAGTATCTGGCAATAATAGACTTATAATCAGTTTATGACTGAGACATTTTGCTTTAGCTACACAAGAACTATCAAGTAGTTTCATTATAAAGTAAAATCCAAAATATAAATTTGGAGAAAGGATAAATATGAAAGATAACTTACCAGAAAAAGGCGCAATAGTTCAGAGAGACCGTGAAACATACGCAATCGCTCCCCACCTCCCCGGAGGAATTGTAAACCCTGCAACCCTCAGGAAAATCGCTGATGTAGCGGAAAAGTACGGAGCTGCAGCCCTCAAGATGACTTCTGCTCAAAGAATAGCAATCGTTGGTCTGAAAGAAGAAGACCTAGATAATGTGTGGGCAGATCTTGATATTAATCCTGGAGCAGCTATAGGGCTTTGTGTAAGGAGTATAAAATTTTGTCCAGGGACAACTTTTTGCAAGCAGGGGAAGCAGGATGCAGTTGGCCTGGGCCTGAAACTCGATCAGAAGTATCACGGAATGCCCATGCCTTCCAAGCTAAAAATGGCTGTATGTGGCTGTCCAAACTCCTGCGCTGAACCTGCTATCAAGGACATAGGGATAATGGGCACTGCCAAAGGATATACCTTAATGGTTGGAGGCTCTGCAGCTGCAGCTCCAAGACTAGCCGAAGTTGTCGCAAAGGAATTATCTGAAGAGGAAGTCCTCGAGACGGTCGATAAAATATTTAATTTCTACAAAAGCTCAGGTACAAAAAAGAGACTAGGAAAGTATATTGAAGAAATTGGCCTTGAAAATTTCAAAACCCATGTCGAACTGTAAAATTACAGATTTTAGATCGTTGGATCGCTGATATCTGTAATTAAGGAATATTTCATCCTGTAAACCTTTAATCCCAATAAATTTGAAGTTTAAAATTTTTAAATTAAAACGATTATCTGTAGATCGATAGAGATTTTGCTGATAAGGCATATATGGGACAGATGCCAGAATGGATTACAGAATTGAAAGAAAATGTAACATTCAGCCTTGATTAAACAACATCATTAGCCTCCTTATTTTAAAAATTAATGTGCAAATTTACTGAATCTATTTTCGTCAATAGAAGGAAATCAGCAGAAATGTGTGAATTGGAAATTCTCCAAAGGTTCTCACAGCCTCTGAATCCTGGAGGTTGACTCTTCAGAGTGCTTGTTGTTAAAATCCCACGGCAAACTGGATCCACATGCTTGCTGTAAGACTGAACTACACAAAATGCATCGTATGATAATTACAAAACAAAATCCTACAAAGATAGCTGTTGTCCGTTGTGACATCGTCTCTGAAGCCTGCCCTGGAGTAGGGTGCTTTAAGGCTTTCAACGAGAGAAAATCTCACTTTGAGACATATGATCAAAACGCGCAGATAATCGCTTTTTTTACTTGCGGGGGCTGCTCTGGAAGAAGAGTATACTGTCTGATAGATTCCCTAAAAAACAGGATCTTGATTTTGTTCATCTCAGTTCCTGCATGCTTATGAAAGATACTTAGCCTAAATGTCCCAATCTAGATAGTATCAAAAAGACAATTCAAGATGCTGGAATAGATGTTGTTGAGGGCACACACCATTGAAAATTTACTTCAAAGATACATACAACCAACAAAGAGATCAAATAAAGGACAGATAAAAACAATAATTGAAAAAGCATTTTTACAGAAGAGAACAAAGCTATAGTCGCATATTCTTTTAAAAAGGGTCCTCTAAAGGAAATTTAGGTTATGTAGAAACCCTCTAAATTCAAGCAACACTTATAAATCGCAATATTATCAAATTCACTTCGATATTTAGAAGGATAAATACTCATTATACCCTAAAGATGTGAATTTTAGAAGGATTTCTGCAAAGCCTAAATTTAGCAATGCTGAAGAGTTGTTATCACCGACTTTAGTTATGTCTAAATTTTCCCCTGTGTTCCTAGGGGTCGAATGAATACATGAGGTAGTTACAACATGCAGTCAAGCCTTCAAGCATTTCAATGAAGAACAAAAACAAGTGAAACAGACATTATAGTTAAAATATATACTTTAGATAGTTATAGGTTTAAATGCATTGATTTTTCAGTTCAACGGCGTAAGTTCTAAAGGATTTAACCTTAAAAATTTGGATTATCCCTAAAAAGGATAATCCAAATTTTGTTTACATGAAATCATTTTCCCTTTTTTTAGATCGGTTTTTCCGCTGAAATAGCTTCATACAGTTTTCTTTTTTCTATAGGCATGGAGTTAGGATACTCTTTTGCTTCTTCCGGGATACGACTTTTGTCAGGTGACAGACTAAATGGCAGTTCGAAAAGGTAAATTCCACCTATATCCTGGAATTATGGGTACAAAAAATCCGCCTTTGAACTTCTGCTTTCCTAGATAAGCTTGTGTGGCAACAGGTATTACAGAAATGAAATGGTCCTCTTTTTTGGGGAGTTTAAAGTGCCCAGGAGACCAGGTGGCTCATTTTCCTGAGGAATTCATACCTGTAAGTCCCATACATACAAGTAAACAGCAACTATTGTCTCTTCGCTTTCCATAACTAAACTTCTTTCCATCAATGATTACAGTGACTTTTTCAACAGGGTCCAAGTATTCAGATAAACACACTGAAAGGCAAAGCTTGCATTCGTCACAATAGTTCTCTTCTTCTGTCAAGGAGTCTGTTGGGATAAGTTTCGCATCCGTAACGACTGAGGCTAAGACAATCACGGATCCATATTCCTTTGTAATAAGTATTCCCTGAATATTTGAAATACCTTATTCTTGGGCGTACTACCATATGCCTGTGGGAAATTGGAGGATGCATATCCAGCAGCCAATTTTCTGTATCTCTCCAGTAAACGAAATTTGCAGGCTGTGGGATAGCTTTGTATCCAGATCACTGCAAGAAATTTACCATATCAAGGACTATTCCAGTGGCAAGGTAGTTGGATGTACCTTATTAGTTTCAAGGGATTATTGATCCATTTTTCTGAAATAAGGTTGGATTAGGTTCTGATCAAAAGATAACGCAAAAAAGATAGAAGATTTTGCTTCTGGTAGCACTAAGTCAAATCTGCAGAAGGAGGGTCGCATAATAAAGTTTCAATAGTAGCAATGCCTACTTTGAAGGCTCCAAGGGTCAGAGCCATTTCTTTTCGGGCTTCGGTCAGTTCTACTTCTTTGATTCGTTGTTTAATTCTTCTTTTTTTGATTCCTCCAGAAAATTAGAATGGCATATCTGCTGTGGAAAATTTTGGAGTGAAAAATGTATTTCGTTCAAGCCCTGCAGTATTTTGAACCCTTTTTCAGTAATCATATAACCTCCTCTTTCATGTTGCTGCAGAATCACATTTTCAGGTGCTATTTATTTGAGACCGGTTCAAGGATTTCACTCATAACTACGCTGGTTTCTAGGTCTGAAATATTGGCCTTTTGTTCTTGATTCTTTTTATAAATATTCCTCGGACGCATGAGATTGATTTGTTTTATGAGGAGACTCAAAACTTCGGAAAAGTACTGTTCACGGTTCCGTTGCAAAAAATCCTTTCTAATGATACAATAGAATAAAAAGGAAATCAAAGATAGTAATATGCTATCTAATTCCTTTAAATGGAAGCACTATGAAGGAGAAATTATCCTATTGAATGTA
>Ga0224559_1000141_pt1 | contig 46494 bp, 28 predicted proteins | sample 714S33034metaG_FD_180676 | JGI IMG/M metagenome (GOLD analysis project Ga0224559, IMG submission 180676) | Peat soil microbial communities from Stordalen Mire, Sweden - 717 S3 30-34 | ecosystem: Environmental > Terrestrial > Soil > Wetlands > Peat | place: Sweden: Norrbotten County, Stordalen... | reverse complement strand
ATGAGTGCCCCTTTCATATGCTTCGCGACGGAAAAAGCCGCGCGCGCGATAGTTTCGCTGGTGTCGAGCGGCCCGGGCCGTTCGTGGCGATTCGACAGCCAGCGCAGGGGGCTGACACGGCTGAGACCTTGACGAATCTCATGCTGGAAGACGACCACGACGATGATGGTCGCCACGGCCCCGACCGCTGACAGTAAGTACGAGGTCAAGATGAGGCCGACGTAGTTGGCGAGCCAGGACCCAGCCAGGAGGGTCATGAGCCCGAGCGCGACTTGAACCGCGAGCGTGCGACGCAACCAGCGGTACGCGGAGGAGAAGAGCAGCGTCAGAAGTAGAACGTCCACCGCGTCCTGCCAACGCAGCCATCGCGTCAAGGAGCCGAGGGCGATTCCGTGCATGTGTTTCCAGCTTCGCTTAGCACGAAAACTCTTTCGGCGGATCGGGCCCCCAGCGTGGCCACCAACGCCAAGATGGCGGCCCTGCTCACGAGCGAGCTAAAACGCTTCTCAGCTGGTAGCCCGGCTTGCGGAGCGCTGCCCGGTTTGCCGAGCGAATTCGCGTCATTCGCCCACGCGGGCGAGAAACCGCTGCCGCCGATCCTCGCTCCAGCGCGCGCAGTACGCCGGTTTTTGTTCGACGATACGCCGGGTGCAGAGCGTGCACGAGGGCTGGCAAGGGTTGATGGCTTCCGCGATCTCGCCACGCGCTTTGCGCGGCCACAGGGGATCTGTGAAAAGCACGCGGCCCAGACCCACCAGATCCGCCTTGCCATTGCGAAGCGTTGCCTCGGCCGTGGCCGGGTCTTGCATGCGGCCAGCGGCGATAATCGGGACGTTGGGAACGGCCTGCTTGATCGCATACGCAAAGGGAACCATGAAGGCCTGTTTGCGATCGTCGGCGAGGTAGTTCGGCAAGGCGAAGGAGTCGTAGCAGCCGACCATGACCGAAAGATAGGCGACGCCCAGCAGGGCCACGCGCTTGGCAAAGGGCTGGGTGTCGGCCAGGGTCAGGCCTCCGGGAACGTATTCGTCGGCGATGAACCGATAGCCAACCGGATAGTCCTCGCCCACCGCCGCGCGGACCGCGCTGACCACGTCGAGGGGAAAACGCATGCGCCGTTCGGTATCGCCACCGTAGGCGTCCTGGCGCAGGTTGGTCCGCGGCGACAGAAACTGGGGCAGGAGATAGCCGGTCCCGCCGTGCAGCTCCACAGCGTCGAATCCAGCTTGCTTGGCGCGCACGGCCCCGGCGGCGAAGGCGGCGATGGTCGTTTCGATATCGTTTTGATCCATGGCCTTGGGCACGGCCCCCCAGGTGGGGATCGCGGACGGCGCCAGGCGATCGGGGCGCTTGGCATATCGGCCAGCGTGATGGATCTGGAGCACGGCCTTGGCACCGCCACCCTGAATGGTCCTAGCCAGGCGCGCCAGTCCGGGGACAAAGCGATCGTCCTTGTGTTCGTCAGCGGTCAGCAGCGTGCGCGGGTTGCCCAGACCGCAGGGCGCGACCGTCGTGTTCTCCACCACCACCATGCCGGCGCCCGAGGCGCCCATCTCGGCATAGTAGTCGAGCACGAGATCGTTGACCTGGTGATCCGGGTCGGGGTACGCCAGGTACATGGGCAAACCGACCAGGCGGTTTTCAAGCTGCAGCTGGCCGATGCGAAAAGGAGTGAAGAGAAGATTCGTCACGGAACGCGCTCGTGCTTAGCACAAAATCATCGGGAATCACGGCCTCGACGATCATGCCCACGAAGTCGGTAGTGCGTGGTTCCCACATTCGCGTATTTTGGTGTTGTAGCTGTGGATAGCCTTTACCCGGAAGCCCGTTGGTTGTTTTGCGGGACCCAGGTTGCGTTCAGGGAAGCGGAGTTTCGGGGTTTCTAGCCGTCTTCTGAAAAACCACAAAACCGACAATTCCTCGACCAGGGCAAAGGCCCGTGCGTGCATGGCCAGGCAACTATCATCGCCTGCCAGCTCGCCACGTGCGCCCGAAGTCTGCCCGGCGGTCGTTTCCAAACCCAGAACCGGAGAGCAGTTATGAAACACCCCCTACCTTGGAAACATCTCGTGCTCGCGCTTGCGTTTATCGGTGCTTGCGCGCGCAACAATTCGGCCTCGAACAAGACAGACACGAATACCAATACCCAGACCAGGACCGCGGGCTCCGGTGGCTCCGGCGGAGGGCAGGGCAGCGGCGGCAGCACAATCTCTTCCGGTGGTTCGGGTGGCTCATCGACCGGTTCGACCAACACCGTCACCGTGACGCTGACGACCACCTCGTCGCAAACGGCGACGGGAACGGTCACCAACACAACCACGGCCACGAACACGACGACCGCCACCGCGACGACCATCGATACCTCCGGAGCATCGGGCACGGCGACCGTGACGACCACCACGACCACCACGGCGACGAGCACATCGATCGGAACGGTCACCACCACCTCGAGTGGAACCTCGACGGCGAGCCTTGGCCCTCCGCCGACCTACGTTCCGCCGACCTACACTACCAATCCCATTCCCACCGGCAGCACGCCGGTCTTGCTCGACGCCACGGGCAAGTGGCACACCTTCGTCGATCCCCAGACCGGCCGCTACTCCTTCGTCGATCCCAAGGGTTACGCACGGGTTTTGCGTGGTGTCTCGATGACGGGCATGGAATCGGGCACCCCCGGCGACGCCTCGGGCGGCGGCTTCTGGATGTACGATCCAAAGGACAACGGAACCGCGCCGCAGATCATCGACAATGTCGTGACCGCTCTCGACCAGACTTGGAACCCGGGCGTCATTCGCGTGCCGATTTGCGGGTCGGCGTGGGCGACGCCGTACATGGTCCACGACTGGAGCGGCAATGACCTCATGAACTACCGCGACTGGGTCGACTTGGTCGTCAAGAAGGAACGTTCGCTCGGGCGCGTGGTCATCGTCGACTTGCACCTTTGGCAGATTGCTCCGCTTTCCAGCGCCGGCAAGGGCAGCAAGCGCATCAACGACCAGACCGGTCAACCCTACAATGGGCGCGTCGACGGCTGCATCGGCTACCAGAAGCTGAACAAGAAGGACACTTGCGCCACGGTCGATTGGGATCAGACCGATAACCACAATTGGACCTGCACCGTAGCCAATGCGGAGGGCATCACTCTGCAGAACGCGCACTTCAATCGCGAGAAGATCGCCAAGATGTGGGCGCAGATCGCGGCTCGCTACAAGGACGACAGCGGCGTGTTCCTCGAGCTCTTCAACGAGCCCTACGAACAAGTCGACACCGGCGCGGCGTTTGGAACGGATGCCATTGCCGTGAACAAGACCTTCCCGGCCGAGGACAAGTACGACTGGGATATGTGGACCACGGTGATGAATCGCTGGCTGACAGCCGTGCGCGACGACGGCGGCGCGGACAATGTCGTCCTCATCAACGGCCTCATGTGGGGTTACGCCTTCCACGGCCCCATCGCCAATCCCGACAAATACCTGCCTTGGGTGGCCAAGGGCTACAAGAACATCGCCTACGGCTTCCACCCCTATCAGCACGGCACCTGCTGCGGCGACGTCGGCGTGGACAAAGATCTCAGCAAGGACGACCCCTACCACCAGACCTACTGCCGCTACTTCAAGAACGGCACCGCCTCGTCGCCCGCGCCGCTGGTCAGCTATCTGCCGTCGAGCCAGCCCAGCAATCCCGTGTACTGCGGCAACATCGGCTACGAGCCCACGCGTCCCATGGGCATGCCACCGTGCCGCTGGATCTCGACGGCCTACAATCCTAACGGAGGCTCGGGTCTGTGCGTGGGCCAGCCCGATGTGTGCGAGTCGCTCACGAAAGATCAATGCGACGGCATGGATCGCTCGTCGCCGAACGCGGGCGGCTGGGCGCGCTACGTCTTGCCCATGGCAAAGTTCGGCCCGGTCATCGCCACCGAATTCGGCTCGTTCGATTGCAGTTCGCCCTTCGTCAGCGAGTTCATGAACTATTCGGATACCTACGGCGTTTCCTACACGGCGTGGGCACTGTGGCCGCAGAACAACGGCGGAACGTTGAACATGGGCTCGTGTTCGTACCCGGCTATCAACGAGGCCTTCCCCAACCTGAACACCCCGTACGACACTGATTTCAAAGCCTGTCGCAACCTCTCCGATTGCGTGAAAGCCATGTCTCAGCCCATGCGCTGGGCCGGCCAGGCCGTTTTCGAGAACATCCGCAAGCACGCCAACGAGCGCGCCTCGAACTAACCGCACCAGACTCTACACACCATTTCGCGAGCGCGCTCGGCTCGTGTTGCCACGAAGGCTTCGTGCAGGGCCAGCTGGCCGCGGCTGCGAACCAGGTTGTGTTCCCCGCGGCTGGCGTACCGTTTGGGGTTCCAGCCGAAGTAGCTTTCGAACAAAGCATCGGCGGCGAAGCGGGCGGCGAGTTCGAGGCTGATCCATTCGGGGGCGCCCAGCAGGGCGCCGCGCTCGGCCGGCGACAGTGCGTGTCCGATGGTCCCGGCGTATCCGGCGAAGGAAGCGCCGAAGACTTCGAGATCGATCTCGGCCTTTGTTGCATCTTCGCCGGCAGGGTTACACCATGAGCGCCAGGCGTCGCCGAGTTCGAAGGCGAGTGGCATCGGCCCGACCGTGTCGAGGTCGATGAGGCAGACCGCTGTTTCGGAGGCCGGTGGGTGCGCACCGGCGAAGAGGATGTTGTTGAGCTTGAGATCCCCGTGGCAGATGCGCGGCGGGAGCCGCGGCAGCGGGGCGAGGGTTTGCGCGCGAGAGAGAATCGATTCGGCCAAGGGGGCGACATCGGCGATGAGGCGGTGGCCAGCGTGAAGGGACAGCGCTTCGCGCAGGCGCGCCAGGTGCCTGGCGCAATCGTGCACGCCCTCCCGCATGCCCACGAAGGTATGGTCGAGCCGGTCCACGGCGCGATGGACGCGCGCGACATGCGCGCCGGCCGCGTGCGCTTGCGATGGACTTTGCATCTTGTCGAAGGACACGCCGGCCACGAAGGTTTGCAGTCGCCAGGTGCCGGAGTCGCCGCCAAGATCGAGCCACAGCCGGCCTTCGCGGGTTGGCAGCAAGTGCGGGGTTGCAAGTCCAGCGGCGGCCAAGGCGCGGGTGACGGCCGCGATATTCTCGTTGATGACCGGCGAAAAAATGGCCGATAGGCGCTGCAGAACGAATTGCCGAGCACGAGAGGTGACCAAATAGGTCTGGTTGATGAGTCCGCTTCCCAGCGGTTCAATCGTCGCGCCTTCGAGGTCGGGATAGCGGGGCAGGACCCGCTTCTGGATAAAGGGATGCAATTCCACGAAAGGATTATCGCCGATATCCGTCGCGCGCGCCTAGCAGCCTATCTTGGACCGAATGCGACAGCCATGCCGACGCTGAGTTCGGTTAGGGCCATGAACTTGGGCACGGTCGCGATCTCGTCGATCTCGGCAAACACGCCCAGGTGGCCGCTCAACTGATACAGAACTCCCAAGCCGAGCGTTATGCCTACGGGGCCACCGTGCAAGGTGTCGCTGTGGCCGAGGGTACACGACGTGCCTGTGCAATGCGGGTCAACGGTGGCCAAGAAGCTGGTTCCAAAGCCAACGCCGGCCGAGGCATGGGCCTGCCACCTGCTCTTGCCGGCGATCCCATACTGAACACGCGCGAAACCAGCCAAAGCCGAGGTCCGGATGTCGTGATCGCCGGCATCCGCTTCGGGGTCCTCGGACTTCTTGGGCGCGTACTGATACCTACCCATGATGGAAAGGGCGAACCGTTTGCTGAGCTGGTAGCCAACCGCCGGCTCGATCTGGAAGAGGCCCGCCGGGGAGAATCCGGATCCCACCGACACCGGCGTGGTGGTGCTGGGGAGTTTGCTGTTGCTGTCGACGTTTTCGCGTCCGTGGCAGACCAGGCCGCTGCCGCCGCCCAGGGCAATCCACCATGTTCCTGGCGCACGACGGAGCAAAGCGCGCGAGCCTTTGTCTTCTCGGGTCGCGGTCGAGCCCGAACCCTGGACCGATTCTGGATTCACACCGTCGGTTTCGGAGCTCTTGATGATGAATGAATTCGGATCCTCGGCGTGTCCTACGTAGATAGCGTCCTCGACGCCGAGGACTTGGGCTTTCACATAGTACGACAAGGATCTGCCGAGAAACGCATCGCCGGGAATAACGGCAACCAACCAGCCCTTCGGACTGCGCTCCATGGGCACGTCCACGTAGGTTTCCTTGTCGCCTTCCACCCGATAGTGGAAGACGGCATTCGATTTGCTTTGCAGCTTCTGCGTCAGACAGCGCACAACCAGCGGCCGGCCGTGGGGAGCCTCGAAGGGCAGCGGGCAGAAGAGCGGCACATGAACGCGGGCCGGCGGGTCGGGATCCTCGATACTGGGTAGGCCAGTGCCCTCCAGCAGGTGTTGGTAGCCGCGCGGCTGGCTGTTTTCCGCGCGTGCCTCGTTGTTCTGCGCGGGCGCGGCCGATGCCTCGGCGCCACTACCGCCCGCCTCGCCGCCGGGTGGTGCACTCACCTCTGTCTTCGACGGTGGCAGCGGTGTGAGTTGCGCTGGCGCAGGCGGGATTTCTTTTCCTGGCGCGGGCAAGGTGAGATCGGGGCTGGGCGGCAGTCCCATCTGCTCGCGCGCCTGCAGGTAGGCGGATTTCAGCGCTGGCGTTTCCAGACCGGAAGTGATGGTGATGTTCGGGTCGACCTTGAGGGCGAGCAAGAAGTGCGCGACCGCGGCTTCGCGATCCTTGAATCCAGTCAGATGCACGACCGCGAGATGAACATAGGTACGGGCCGTGGTTTCGTCGTGTTCGAGATCCGCGGTTTCGGCGATGACCAGCGCTACTTCCAACCAGTACTTCGCGGCTTGGAAATGCGAGCTCCGAACATCCTCCAGAGCTTTGTTGTTGAGCGCGATCATGCGGTCAACGGGTAGTTCGCTGACCTGGCCTGCTCCAGCTCCTTGCGCCGCGGGCTCGGCAAGCGCCAGGGCCGCGATACTCGCGGCGAAGATTCCGAACAGGCACTGGCGCGTTGGCACGGACGACTCCGCCCCACAGTATACTCCTTATGTTGAAACTGAGGAGCCGGTCTCACAGGTCCCGACATGTCGGGGCGTCGGCGTTTCTAGACGCCCATGACGTTGTATCCCTTGTCCACATAGAGGATCGTTCCCGTGATTCCAGATGCCAGTTGGCTGGACAGAAACGCTGCGGTATTGCCCACTTCAGAAGCCAACAAAGCCTCGGATAGCGGAGACTTAGCTTGGCTGTGTTCGATCATTTTGTCGATATCGCCAATCGCCCGCGCAGCGCGCGATGCCAAGGGACCTGCGGAAATTGCATTTACCCGAATGGACCACTGCCGTCCTGCTTCAAAGGCCAAGGTTCGCACATCGCTTTCCAGCGCCGCCTTGGCGGATGACATGCCGCCCCCATAGCCGGGGATGACACGCTGGCTCGCGAGATACGAGAGCGCGAGAAACGATCCCCCGTGGTGCGTGAGCGGGCCGAGCCGCGTGAGCATGGAGGCAAAGGAAAAGGCGCTGGCTCCGACCGCGGCAAGGTATCCCTTGCGACTGGTTTCGAGCAACGGCTTCTTCACCTCGGGCGCGTTGGCCAGGCTGTGCACCACGATGTCGAGACATTGCGGACCGAAATCGGCGGCGAGCCGATCCGCCAGGCCTTGCGTGCTGACGTCGCCCAAGTCGCGGTAGCGCTTGCTGGTTCGTACTTCCTCGGGAATGTCCTGCGCGACATCGAATTCGGCATCGAGGGGATAGATGCGCTCGAAGGAGAGCTTGGCGCCGCCGGACAGCACGAGCGAATCATCGAACTTTCCGCGTTCAAGGGTGGTTTGGAAGATCGCGAAGGCTGGCGGCCAGGTGGCGAGGCAGACGGAAGCGCCGGCCTCGGCCAACGCCTTGGCGATCGCGAAACCGAATCCGGCGTCGTCGGCCACACCGGCGACCAGCGCGCGTTTCCCTCGTAGATCGATGATCAGCATGCGGACAATGCTTCCGCTGCGCCAGCCCGTTCGTCAAGGCTGGGGCGAATCTATTCGCCACGCGGGTAGCTGCCGAAGATGCGCAGGCTTTCCGCCACCAGGGTCAGGCTGGCGAGCGCGCGGCGCGCGGCGGGCGCGTTTCGATCGCCGAGAAAATCGAGATAGAACGAGTATTCCCAGGGGCGTCCGACGATGGGACGCGATTCGATCTTGGTGAGATCGATCTTGCCCTTGGCGAAGGCCTCGATGGCGTGGAAAAGCGCGCCAGGCTTGTTGGTGGTGCGGAAGACGATGCTGGTCTTGAGCGCCTTGGAACGGCGTTTGAAAGGAATGTACTGGCGCCGGTCGGGCCGCGACATGAGAAAGAAGCGCGTGAAGTTTTGCGGGTTGCTCTCGATGCCGGCGGCGAGGATTTGGGCCTTGTAGGTCGCCGCCGCGATGCTGCTGGCAATGGCGGCCTCGTCGCGCCGGCGGTTCTCGACCACCAGTTTCACCGCGCCCGCAGTGTCGTAGGCAGGCAAGACTTCCAGCCCTGGCGTATCGGTGCGCAGCTTGCGCAGAAAATCCTCGCATTGGGCCAGCGCCACCGGGTGCGAGTAAATCCGGCGCAAAGAGGCGAGCTTCGTCCCTTTGGGCGCGATGAGGTTGTGGGCCACGCGCAGGACGACCTCGCCGATGATTTCCAGGTCGTTGTCGACCAAGAGGTCGTAGTTCTTGATGACCGAGCCAGCAAGGGTGTTCTCGATGGGCACGATGGCACAGTCGGCTTCGTCGCGAATCACGGCCTCGAACATGTCGTCGAACTCGCGCTTGGGGCACGCGTCGATCTTGTCGCCCAGAATGCGGCGGGCCGCTTCCTCGGAAAAGGCGCCGCGCTCGCCCTGGAATGCGACGCGAATTATTCGCCGTCTCTGCTTGCTGGCGTTGGCCACGCGTTTTCCTATTGCGGCGCGGCCGGGGACTTCATTTTGTAGCCCACGTGGCGCACGGTTTCGATCATGTCGGCGCCCGAGCCCAGCTTGGCGCGCAGGCGGCGCACGTGGATATCGACGGTGCGCGTGTTGCCGGTGTAGCGGTAGCCCCACACGCGCGACAACAGTTGCTCGCGCGTGAAGACACGGCCGGCGCCAGCGGACAGGAACTTGAGGAGCTGGAATTCCTGGCGCGGCAGCTTGAGCACGCGGCCACGGAAGGTAGCCTCGACCGCCACCGTGTCGATGACCAAGTCGCCGAGCTTGATGCGGCCGGCGGCCGAGAACGAGGAAAGCCGCCAGTCGAGCTGGCGCACGCGCGCGTAGAGTTCCGGTCCCACGATGGGCGAGAGGATGAAGTCATCCATTCCGAGTTCCGGATCCAAGCCAGCCAGACGCGACACTTCGATACACAGAAGAATCGGGATGTCGGTAAGCGTTGAAACCTGTTTGGCCCGCTTGACCGCGGCCCTTCCAACTTCGAGGTGCGGTCCGGCATCCACCACCACGACCGACGGTCGGACATGCTCGATGTCGTCGGGCAGTTCGTCCATGTCATAGCCAACGGTTACAACTTCGCATCCGAGTTCGCGAAGTGCCGCGGCAGGAGAATCAGGCTCGGAAGCACCGAGCTGCGGGCGGGAAGTGACGACGAGTGAACGCATCGTGGAGGAAACATATCTCAGCCCAAGTGCAAGCAACAGTAAATTTACGTGGTATCCACGCAGCTCATGTTTCCAGTTCCCAGTCTGACGACAATCATGTTGCCGTTATATTTCCTATATATTTCCAAACGGGAAACTTTCTTCTCCGGTTCGGCGCCTTTGGTTGCCGATGTTCCGACCGGACGCTAGGTTTTCCTCTAGGTATATAGGGGGCTTGCACGCGCGACCCCTTGGAGCCACCCGATCAATGAACAGATCCGATCAGTCGCAAGAATCACCGAGCGAACCTTACCAGCGTAGCGCACAAGGTCTTTACGATCCGAGCCAGGAGCACGATGCGTGCGGAGTTGGATTGGTTGTCGATGTCGAGGGCCGCAGGTCCAACCAGATCGTTCGCAACGGAATTCAGGTGCTGGAAAACCTTGCTCATCGCGGCGCCTGCGGTTGCGAGGAAAACACCGGCGACGGCGCGGGCATTCTGCTTCAGATCCCCGATGCGTTCATGCGCAACGTGGCCTCCGCTTTGGGCATCACGTTGCCCGGGCCCGAGGAATACGGCGTGGGCATGGTGTTTTTTCCCCGCGACGAGGAAGCCGCGGGCCGCTGTCAGGAGATATTCGAGCGCGCGGTTTCGCTGCTTGGCCAGAAGGTGCTCGGCTGGCGCGACGTTCCCGTCAATCCGACCGGCCTGGGCAAAAGCGCCCTCGAATCGCGGCCACTGATTCGCCAGGTGTTCGTCGGGCGCGGCGCGCTTGTGGCAGACAGCGCGGCCTTCGAGCGCAAGCTTTGTCTGCTTCGGCGCGCGGCCGAAAAAATGGTGGGCGCAAGCGACATCCCTGGGCGTGATCTGTTCTACGTGGTCAGCCTGTCGGCGCGCACCGTGGTGTACAAGGGCATGCTCACGGCGGCGCAGCTCGATTCCTACTTTCCGGATCTGTCCGAGCTGTCGCTGGTGTCCGCGCTGGCCCTGGTCCACTCGCGTTTCTCGACCAACACCTTCCCCAGCTGGTCGCGCGCGCACCCCTACCGCATGATCGCGCACAACGGGGAAATCAATACCTTGCGTGGCAACGTCAACTGGATGAGCGCGCGCGAGAGCATCCTGGCCTCGCCGCTTTTCGGCGACGAGATCGAGTACCTCCATCCCGTGGTCGACCAGACGGGCAGCGACTCGGCCATGTTCGACAACGTGCTCGAGACGCTGGTCATGGGCGGCCGCTCGTTGCCGCACGCGATGATGATGATGATTCCGGAGCCCTGGCACAAGCACAAGACCATGAGCCCCGAGAAGCGCGCCTTCTACGAGTTCCATTCGTGCCTGATGGAACCGTGGGATGGTCCAGCGGCCGTGGCTTTCAGCGACGGCGTGCAGATTGGTTGCGTGCTCGACCGCAACGGTCTGCGACCCTTGCGCTACACGGTCACCAAGGGCGGCATGGTGGTCATGGCGTCGGAAACCGGCGTGCTCGACATTCCTGCGTCCGAGGTGGCCTTCAAGGGACGCATCCAGCCTGGCCGCATGTTTCTGGTCGACACCGTGGAGAAGCGCCTCATTGCCGACGAGGAGATCAAAGAGAAAATCGCCACCGAGCGGCCCTATCAGCAGTGGCTCGACGAGCAGCGCGTGTTTCTTTTCGAGTTGCCGGCCGGCGAGCCCAAGCCGACGCTCGACCCGGCCAAGCTTGAAGTGAGCCAGAAGACCTTCGGCTACACCGCCGAGGACATTCGCCTGATCACGCCCATGGCCGAGATCGGCGGCGAGGCCATGGGTTCGATGGGCACCGACACCCCGCTCGCGGTTCTGTCAGACCGCCCGCAGAGCTTGTTCTCCTACTTCAAGCAGCTCTTCGCGCAGGTGACCAATCCACCCGTCGATGCCATCCGCGAGGAAATCATCATGGCGGCCGGCACCACCATCGGTCCCGAACGCAACCTCTTCGACCCGCAACCCGAGTCGGCGCACCAGATCGATTTGCTTGGGCCGGTGCTGTGCAATACCGAAACCGAGCAGCTGCGGCTGCTCGACGGATCGCCCAAGAGCCGCGGTTTCCGTTCGCGAACCCTGCCGACACTCTTTCGCGCCGCGGGCGGCGAGAAGGCGCTGGCCGAGGCGCTTGACGATCTTTGCGCCAAGGCGGCCGCGGCGGTGCGCGAGGGTTGCGGGGCGATCATTCTGTCCGACCGCGACCACACCCGCGAACTGGCGCCCATCCCCGCGCTCCTGGCTTGTTCCGCCGTGCACCACCACCTGCTGCGCGAGGCAACCCGCACGCAAACTTGCCTAGTCATCGAAAGCGGCGAGCCGCGCGAGGTGCACGATTTCTGCTTGCTCATCGGCTTCGGTGCCAGCGCCGTGGATCCCTACCTGGCAATCGAGACCGTCGACGATCTGGTTCGCCAAGGTATCGTCAAAGCCAAGCCCGACAAGGCCCGCAAGAACTACATCAGCGCGGCGGTCAAGGGCGTGGTCAAGGTAATCTCCAAAATGGGCATCTCGACCGTGCAGAGCTACCACGGCGCCCAGGTCTTCGAGGCCATCGGCTTGCGCAAGGACATCGTCGAGCGCTACTTCACGGGCACCGCCTCGCGCATCGGCGGCGTCGGGCTCGACGTCATCGCCGAGGAAGCGCGCCGGCGGCACGCCAAGGGCTACCCGAGCCGGCCGGTCTCGCTGACGGGTCTCGATCCGGGTGGCGAATACCGCTATCGCAGCGACGGCGCGAACCACCTCTTTGGTCCCGAGGCCATCGCCAAACTGCAGTACGCGGTTCGCAGCGAGAACTACGGCGCATTCAAACAGTACTCGGCGCTCATCAACGATCAGTCGAAGAACTGCAATACCCTGCGCGGCCTGATGGCGTTCACCTCGACGCGCAAGTCGATTGCCGTCGACGAGGTCGAGCCCATCGAGGAAATCGTCAAGCGCTTCAAGACCGGCGCCATGTCGTACGGCTCGATCAGCAAGGAAGCGCACGAAACCTTGGCCATTGCCATGAACCGTCTCGGCGGGCGCAGCAACACCGGCGAGGGCGGCGAGGATCCCGAGCGCTTCAAACCGATGGCCAATGGCGACTCCAAACGCAGCGCCATCAAGCAGGTCGCCTCGGGGCGCTTCGGCGTCACTAGCGACTACCTGACCAACGCCTCGGAAATCCAGATCAAGATGGCCCAAGGGGCGAAGCCCGGCGAGGGCGGACAACTGCCCGGCAAGAAGGTCTATCCGTGGATCGCCAAGACCCGACACAGCACGCCCGGCGTGGGCCTGATTTCGCCACCGCCCCACCACGACATCTATTCCATCGAGGATCTCGCGCAGCTCATCCACGATTTGAAGTGCGCCAACGATCGGGCGCGCGTGAGCGTGAAGCTGGTCGCCGAGGTTGGCGTGGGCACGGTCGCGGCGGGTGTGGCCAAGGCCAAGGCCGACGTCATTCTCATCAGCGGCCACGACGGTGGCACTGGCGCCTCGCCACTCACCAGCATCAAGCACGCGGGCGGACCGTGGGAGCTCGGCCTCGCGGAAACCAACCAAGTGCTCTTGCTCAACGACCTGCGTAGCCGCGTGGCCGTCGAGACCGACGGTCAGCTCAAGACCGGCCGCGACGTTATCGTGGCGGCGCTTCTTGGCGCCGAGGAATTCGGCTTCGCATCCGCGCCGCTGGTTTCCCTGGGCTGCATCATGATGCGCGTGTGTCACCTCAATACCTGCCCGGCCGGCATCGCGACCCAGGATCCCGAGTTGCGTCGCCGCTTTGCGGGCCAGCCGGAACACGTGGTGAATTTCATGCGCTTCGTGGCCACCGAGGTGCGTGAACTACTCGCCCAGCTTGGCTTCCGCACGCTCGCCGAGGCGGTCGGCCATACCGAGTGCCTGGAAATGCGAGACGCCGTCGATCACTGGAAGGCCAAGGGCGTGGACTTGAGCGCGATTCTCTACCAGCCCAAGGTTTCGGATAGCGTCGGCCGCCACTGCCTGATGGCGCAGAAGCACGGCATTGAGGACGAGTTCGATGACCGCAAGCTGATCCCGATGTGCCGTCCAGCGCTCGACGAGAAACGCAAGGTGCGCGCCACGCTGGCGATTCGCAACGTCAACCGCACCGTGGGCACGCGCCTCGGCAGCGAGATCACGCGGCGCTTTGGCCCGGCCGGCTTGCCCGAGGACACCATCTCCGTCCATTTCAAGGGCTCGGCCGGCCAGAGCTTCATGGCCTTCGTGCCCAAGGGGGTGACCTTCACGCTCGAAGGAGACGCCAACGACTATCTGGGCAAGGGCCTGTCGGGTGGCAAGCTGGTGGTCTTCCCGCCCGCGGACGCCACCTTCGTGGTCGAGCAGAATGTTATCGTCGGCAACGTCGCGCTCTACGGCGCCACCGGCGGCGATGCCTACATCCGCGGCCTGGCGGGCGAGCGCTTTTGCGTGCGCAACAGCGGCGCCAACGCGGTCGTCGAGGGCGTGGGCGACCATGGCTGCGAGTACATGACCGGCGGTCGCGTCGTCATCCTGGGCCCCACCGGGCGCAACTTCGCGGCCGGCATGTCGGGCGGCATCGCCTACGTGCTCGACGAGAACCGCGAGATGCGGCGCAACTGCAACACCGAAATGGTGGGAACCGGCCCGCTCGACGATCCCGCTGAGGTCGAGTTGGTGCTGTCGATGTTGCGGCGCCACCGCGAACTGACCGGCAGCAAACGCGCGCACAACGTCCTCGTGAGCTGGTCGCTCTTCCGGCCGCTCTTCGTGCGCGTGATTCCTCACGACTACCGGCGCGTGCTGGAGGCGCAGAACAAGATGCTCGCGAGCGGCCTTTCGCGCGAGGAGGCCGAGATGGCGGCCTTCGAGCTCAATTCCAAGGACGCGGCAAGGCTGCACGGAAAGTAGTTCATGGGTCAGCCAACTGGTTTTCTGGAATTTCCCCGTCTCGTTCCTCTCGACCGGCAGCCGCGCGAGCGGGTGGCCGACTTCCGCGAATTCCACTCGCACCTGCCCGAGGCCAGTATGCGCGAACAGGGCGCACGCTGCATGGACTGCGGCGTCCCCTTCTGCCACACCGGCAAGATCATCGACGGGTTGGCCAGCGGCTGCCCGCTGCACAACCTAATACCGGAGTGGAACGATCTTGTTTACAAAGGCCGCTGGCGCGAGGCCATCGACCGCCTCCACCGGACCAACAATTTCCCCGAGGTCACGGGACGCGTGTGCCCGGCGCCGTGCGAGGGCTCGTGCGTGCTCGGCATCAACGCGCCTCCGGTCACCATCAAGGTCATCGAGTGCGCCATCATCGACCTGGCCTTTCACGAGGGCTGGGTCACCGCAAATCCGCCGAGTTTCCGCACCGGCAAGAAAGTGGCGGTGGTCGGCTCCGGGCCGGCTGGCATGGCTTGCGCCGCCGAGCTGAACCGCGCGGGTCACACGGTCACGGTGTTCGAACGCGCCGATCGCATCGGCGGTTTAATGATGTACGGCATTCCGGCCATGAAGCTCGACAAGAGCATCGTCGAGCGGCGGGTGAAGCTGCTCGTCGAGGAAGGTGTGAAGTTCGTTACCCGCACCGAGGTGGGCAAGAACTATCCCACCGAAAAGCTGCGTAAGGAATTCGACGCCATCGCCTTGTGTGGCGGCGCGACCGTGCCGCGCGACTTGCCCGTCGAAGGCCGCACGCTTGGTGGCGTTCACTTTGCCATGGAGTTCCTGACCGCCAACACCAAGCGTCTTCTCGACGGCGAGAAGGCAGGCGACGGCTTCATTTCGGCGAAGGGCAAACATGTCGTCGTCATCGGCGGCGGCGACACTGGCACCGACTGCGTGGGCACGTCGCTGCGCCACGGTTGCAAGAGCCTCGTGCAGCTCGAACTTCTGCCCCGGCCGCCCGAGGCGCGCGCAGCCGACAACCCGTGGCCGCAGTGGCCAAAGATCTTCCGCGTCGATTACGGCCAGGAGGAAGCCGCTGAGCTATTCGGCAAGGATCCACGCCAGTTTCATGCGCAGACCCGCCGCATGCTCGACGACGGCAAGGGGCATGTGAAAGGCATTGAAATCGTCGAGATACGCTTTGCGCCGCAGCCCTCCGGACCACCCAAGATCGAGGAGGTGCCTGGCACTGTGCGCACCCTGCCCGCGGATCTCGTGCTTCTGGCCATGGGCTTCGTCGGGCCGGAAAAGCCGGGGCTGCTCGCCGAGTTGGGCGTGAAGCTGGACGGCCGCGGCAACGTCGCGACCGACGCCCACAAGCAGACCAGCGTGCCCGGCGTTTTCGCCGCTGGCGACATGGCGCGCGGCCAGTCCCTGGTGGTGTGGGCCATCGCCGAGGGCCGCGATGCCGCCATCGGAATCGATCGCTTTTTGATGGGCGAAAGCGTCCTCGAATAGTCCGATTTCGGCGGCCGAGACGCGAGCCGCAAGCTCTCGTGTTAATCTGCGGTTGCTCCGCAGTCTCGATTTCCCTAAAGGTGGCGCTGGGTTCCGCCGAAGGGGAGGGGTCGTTGCACGCTTTTGTCGCCCGGGAGAAACGATTGACATGCAGAAATCACGCGGTCTCATAGCCACGGTCTTGCTCGCGGCGGCCAGCGCAATGGCGATTCGAGCAGGCGGCGCATGGGCCGCCACGCCGACGCAAGGGGCAGTGTTGGGCCAGGTGCGCGATCTCGATTCCAGCCAGCCGGTGGCGGGCGTGACCGTGGTGGCGAGCGGACCAGAAGGCGACATGGCCACCACCACCGACGCCAAGGGCACCTACCAGTTTTCCGCCCTGCCCATCGGCCACTATGCCATGCGTTTCTATCGCAACGACGTCTTCGCCGAACGCGAAGCCAACATTTCGGTCGACAAGACGGTCCGGGTGAACATCCGGCTGCCTGCCGTGCCCGCCGAGGTTGAAACCATCGCGGCGCCATACGCGGCACCTGTGATCGACGTTGGTTCGTCCCGCATCGGCAGCACGTTCGGATCGGATTTCATCGATGGTGTTCCCAACCGGGGCGCCGACGTCGCCTCGCTGATGGAAAAGACGCCGGGTGCGTATGGCGAAACGCCGACGGGGTACCAAGGCAGTCCCGGGGTTTCGTTGTCCGGCGGAACCGGGGCGGACAACGCCTACTACCTCGAAGGTCTCAACGTCACGGCGATTCGGGATGGACTGCTCGGCACGAACCTGCACATGGCTTTTCTCGAGGAAGCCGAGGTCGTGAGCGCAGGCTACGGCGCGGAGTATGGCCGCGCCCTGGGTGGCGTGGTGAACATGGCCTTGAAGTCCGGCACCAACGAATGGAAAGGCAGCGCGTTTTCCTGGGTCGAACCCGGGTGGATGGCGGGAACGCCGCAAAGGATTCTAAGCAGCTCCACGGTTCTGACCGGAACCACGGAGCCGGTCTACACAACGCAAATGGGGGCCGAGGTCGGCGGCCCCATCGTTAAGGACAAGCTGTTCATCTGGCTGGGCTACGTGCCCGAGATCGGCCGCAGCAACTTCATTCAATATGCGGATCGCTTTGTCGAAAGCAATGGCGCGATGGCGACCAACCCGGATGGTTCGCCGGTCGTCGAGCCGATCTACAGTCGCGTGATCCCCGGTGAAACCACCACCCACAACTACGCGGGCAAGCTGACCTGGCGCATTCGGCCGGATCACAGCTTGAGTCTGAGCCTGGTCGGTATTCGCAAGGAGCAGGAATACATGCAAGGCGCGAATATGGACCTGATCGCCGGCATGACCCACGAACAGATCAACCGCCAGGACATCATCGCGCACTGGCAGTCGGCGTTCTTCGAGCGCCACTGGCGCATCGACGCCACCTTAGGATTGCACACCGAGGGCTATTCGCACCGCTCGCCCTTCGGCGACGCCGAGAGCGCGAACGACGTGACTTGGTACAATTCGCCGTCGCTTCCGCAGTTCAACCCACTGGCGGCAGGGCCATGCGCGCTACGGCCAGGCGAGGATCCCACTTTTCAGCCGTGCCCGGTGCAGGGATATCAATCGGGTGGTTTTGGATTCATGCGCGACGTTTCGGCCTATCGCTTGGCGGGACAGATCAAGAGCACCAACATCTTCACCGCGCTCGGCTTGCACGAACTCAAGTACGGTATCGATTACGAGTTCAACCAATACGCCAGTACGGTGCGGGGTTCGGGCATCGATGGATCGCGTGGGTCGGTGTCGGTTTTGCCGACTTCGCTGCCGGATGGATCACCTGTGTCCGCGCCAAACGTTCTCACGCTCTTCCGCTCGCCGAACAACTATCAAGACGTCGTCGATTCCACCACCCAAGCCCTCAATGGCGGCGCATTCATCCAAGAAAGCTACCTGCCCTTGCCCAACCTGACCGTGAATCTCGGCCTGCGCTGGGAGGCGCAGCGAATGACAGACTACCTGGGCAACACGGCGCTTTCGATCACGGATTCCTTTGCGCCACGAATCGGTGTGGTCTACGACCCGACCAACGAAGGGCGGTCGAAGATCTTCGCCCACTACGGCCAGTACTACGAATCGATTCCGATGGATTTGGCCGACAAGGCGTTTGGAGGTGTTGGCGTCATGTCGACCGACTACTCGCCCTTGCCAGGCTGTCAACCAACGGCCTGGAATACGAGTACCTGCCAAAATCAGGGCTCCCTTGCCGTGAGTGGTTCTAGACTTGCGGTGCAGCCCGGTATCAAAGGCAGCTACAACAATGAAGTCGTGGCGGGCGGCCAATACCAGCCTCTGCGCGATCTCGTGGTTGGGGCCTCGGTCATTCGCCGCTGGATTGGTCGGGTCATTGAAGACACCGGTGGCAGCCTCGCCGATGGCACGGGCCCATCAATTCTGGCCAACCCGACCGATCCCAAGCCCGAGCGAACCTACACCGCGCTTGAGCTCACCGCCACCAAGCGGCTGGCCAAGAACTGGTTCTTCGCGGGCTCCTATACCTATTCGAGCCTGGTCGGCAACTACACCGGTCTTTATGATGGGGACACGGGTCAACTCGATCCCAATCTCTCAACTCAATACGACATCAAGGAATTGATGGCGAACCGCAAGGGTCCCTTGCCCAATGATCGGCCGCATGTCTTTCACCTGGATGGATACTATCGTTTTGCTTGGGGACAACACGCACTTCTGCCTGGGCTCGGTTTCATGGGGCACTCGGGGCAACCCATCACGCCGCTCGGTACGGCGCCGTTCGAGGGGCCGGGTGAAACCTTCATCCTTCCTCGCGGCTCGGCGGGCCGCACGCCCTTCGTCACTCAGCTCGACGCGCATCTTGCGTATCGGACCAAACTTTCAAAGACTCTCTCCGCCGAAGCATTCGTCGACATCTTCAATGTCCTCAACCAGCAGACGGCGTTGACTGTGGATCCTACCTACACCTATGACCAGGTGATGCCCATGACCACGCCCGGAGCAAAGCTGTCGCAGCTTTCAGTCGCCAATAATGATGGAACACTGACAACGACCCCGGCCGCCGCCAACAACCCCAACTACCTGCGTCCGCTCACCTACCAGGCGCCCATTTCCGGCCGCCTGGGCATGCGGGTCTGGTTCTAAACCACCCGGAGCACCCAGCACTTGAGGTGCCCGGTTTCCGGAACGCCGACGAGTTCGGGGTGGTCGCGGCCAGCGCCCATGCGGGCAAGCACCTGCACCGCGCGGCCACTGTCCGCGCCCGCCGCCGCGATGATGCCGTCGAAATCTTCGCGCGAGACGCGGCCTGAGCACGAGCACGCGACCACGAGTCCGTCGGGAACAGCCAGGCGCAAACCACGCAGGATGATCTCGCGGTAGGCGCGCTCGGCGGCTTGGTCGCCGCTCTTGCGCTTGGCAAAGGCGGGAGGATCCAAGACCACGACATCGAAGCGTTCGCCCGCACTTTCGAGCGAGCGCAGAAGATCGAACGCATTGGCCTGGCGAGCCGTCAGATTCGCAAGGTTATTCCTCGCCGCGTTGGCTTGCGCCCGCGCCACGGCCTGCGCGTCCTCGTCGGTAGCCAGCACCGCGCCACCTTTGCGCGCCAGCGCGAGCGCGAAACCGCCGTGGTAGGTGAAGGCATCGAGGCAGCGCGCGCCCTGCGGCGCCAAGGCCGCGACCAGTGCGTGGTTGTCGGCCTGGTCGAGAAAGCCGCCCGTTTTGCTGTCGGTCATCAGGTCCGCGACCAGCCGGTTAGGGCCGAGGCGGTATTCGATCTCGGTGCTTCCTTGGCCGCACAAGATCGCCCGGCGGCGAGGCAGGCTCTCGAAGTCGCGCGCGGAGCCATCGTCGCGCGAGACGACCATTCGCGCGCCCAGACTCGTGCGTGCGATTTCTGCGATGGCCGCGTGCTCTGCATCCATGGCCACCGACGTCGTCTGCACCACCGCGACATCGGCGTAAAGGTCGATGAACAAGCCGGGCAAGGCATCGCTTTCACCATGCACCACGCGCCAGGCATCGCGGTCGAGGCCGAGACTCGCGCGGCGGGCGCGCGCGCGTTCGAGGCGGGCGCGAACGATCGACAGCAGGTCGGGCAGGGTGGATCTCGCGACGTCGCGGTCGAGAATTCGCAAAGCCACCGGGGATTGGGCTGACCAGGTGGCGGTGGCCAACGGTCGATTGCGCTCGTCGGTGACCTGCACCACGGCCGGGCCGCCGGAGTTCGCATCATTTTCGGGGCCCAAGAGCACGTCCTGGCGATAGATCCAGACTTGTCCGCTGGCCACGCGGGCTCGGCCGCGCGCGGAGACCTTTGCCTTTGGCGTGGCGGCAGGCGGCATGCCTCGGCTCAAAACTGCAAGGCGACGCCCACGTTGGCGTCGATGCCGCCCACATTGCGCGCGCCTCCGCCACTCGGGAACGCCAGGCCCCAAGCCGCCGTGATTTCCACGCCCAGTCCGAACCAGTCGTAGGGATAGTAGTGCGCGCCCGCTCCGCCGCGCGCGAGCAAGCCCGCGACGCCGCGACTGCCCTCGGGGAACATGAAGACCGGGCCGGCCATGGCTTTGGCGTAGGGCACGATGGGCAGATTGGTCTGGAGCTTCCAGGCCAGGCCGCCCAAGATATCGGCGGTCTTGCCGCCACACGCGGTCCCGCTGGCGCGGCAGGCGCCGGCCAAGAGGCCCATCTGAATGTCCAGCCAAGGAACCTGACCTATGCGGTACGTGTAGTCGCCCTGTACGCGCACGCCATCAGGCATGTCGCCGAGGCCGATGCCGTACCCAGCGTGGACGGTCAGCTCGTTGTCCTTGATAAAGGGATGGGGACCGCGCAAGACCTCCTCGCCGGATTGCGCGAAGGAGGCGCTTTCGACGAGGAAAAAGGCGACGAGGAAGGTGGAACAAAGGCAGCGCACGAAAGCCAGCATATGCCCGCAAGCCGCGCGCTCCAAGAAGCCAAACCCTTTTTCGCCCGCGTCGAGACCGGTTCGACAAGTCGAAGACGCCGCCGCGAGGCCGTTTCGTGGCACAATGCCCGCGACATGTCGTTGCCTCGTGTTTCTTCGCGCGCGCGCTTCGCCCTGGCGCTGGTAGCGGCTCTTGGCTCGGCCTGCGCGCGGCCCTATGCCGGACCCAAGACCTTGGCCGCCATCGGCACCGGATTGCTCGCGGCGGGTGGCTCGACGTGGGTCGTCGGCGATCGCGAAGGCCGCGGCTCGCTGGGCGTGGCCGGCATGGCGACAGCGGCGCTGGGCGCGGCGGCGGTGCTCGCCGCGGGCGGGTGGCTGGCGGTTGGAGTTGCGTGCACGGAAGATCAAGATTGCCCGCGCACCGACGAATGCCGCGAGATCCCCACCCAGCCCGGCGGTTTCCCCTATCGCCAGTGCATGGCGCGGCCGGGGCCGTGAAGATCCCTGCCTATCGCGCCTATCGAGGTTGACAGGCGGGCAGTCGCCTTCCATCCTGCCTGGCCATGCGCCCCGACGGACGACAGCCCGATGCATTGCGGTCCATCCGCATCACACCCGATTCCAACCGCTACGCCGAAGGTTCGGTCCTGGTCGAGTTCGGGGAAACCAAGGTCATCTGTACCGCCAGCATCGAGAACAAGGTGCCGCCTTTTCTCGAGGGCCAGGGCAAGGGCTGGATCACGGCGGAATACGCCATGCTGCCTCGCTCGACGCACACGCGTTCGGGGCGCAATCCCGGCGGGCGAGGGCAAGAAATCCAGCGCCTCATCGGTCGCGCCCTGCGCACCGCCATCGCAACCAAGCACCTCGGCGCGCGCCAGATCACCGTCGATTGCGACGTCATTCAAGCCGACGGCGGCACGCGCACGGCCGCCATCACCGGCGGCTGGGTCGCGCTGGCCCTGGCGGTGCGGCGCTTGGTGCGCAAGGAAAACCTGAGCAAGGATCCCATGCGCCGGAGCATCTGCGCCATTTCGACCGGAATCGTGTCGGGCGAAGCGCGGCTGGATCTGGCCTACGCCGAGGACTCCGAGGCCGACGTGGATTTCAACTTCGTGCTGGCCGAGGGTGGCACCTTTGTCGAGATTCAGGGCACGGCCGAGAAGGAGCCGTTCTCCGAGGAGCAGTACCAACAGCTTGTGGCCCTGGCGCGCAAGGGCGCGGCCGAGTTGTTCGCGCTGCAGAAGAAGGCCCTGGCCGAGGCCAAGCTGCCGTGAAGCTGGTCGTCGCGACCCGCAACCGGCACAAGGCACGCGAGATCGCCGTGCTCCTGGCCGAGGCTGGGCTGGACCTGCAGGCCGTGACCATCGACGATATCGCGCCGTCGACCGCGTTGGTGGAGGACGAGGATACCTTCGAGGGCAATGCCCTGGCCAAGGCGCGGCAGGCGTCGGCCGCGTGCGGCTTGCTCGCCGTCGCCGACGATTCGGGCATCGAAGTCGATGCGCTCGGCGGGGCGCCGGGGGTGCGTTCCGCGCGCTGGGCGGGCGAGCCGTGCGACGATGCTCGCAACAACCAGAAGATGCTGCATGAGATGGCCGCCGTGCCGGCGGAGAAGCGCAGCGCTCGCTATCGCTGCGCCGCCGCCTTCGTCGACGTGGCGCGGAACAACGAGGTCGTGCGCACGGGCTCATGCGAGGGCGTTCTGCTCGCAGCTCCGCGCGGTAGCGGCGGCTTTGGCTACGATCCACTCTTCTTCATTTCGTCGCTCGGCCGGACCATGGCCGAGATCGACCTCGACGAGAAGAACCGCCTTTCCCACCGCGCCGCTGCCTTTCGCGCCTTGGCCGAGGCCCTGCGCGAGGGCGTGGCGAAAAAATAGCACGAGGCCGGGCAAAGCCCGGCGCTTCTGCTAATATCCTTGCCCTCCTGTCGCCCTTGGGCGGGAGATCGGGGCGTAGCGCAGTTGGTAGCGCGCCTGCTTTGGGAGCAGGATGTCGTCGGTTCAAATCCGGCCGCCCCGACCGATATAAGTTCGCGACTTAACAATGTTTCCTCAACCCGCATCAAAGGTGGAAAACCGCTCCCGGACTCCCCAGGTAGCACGGGGGTAGCAAACCGCGGGGCAGGCGAGGGGGCATCACCCTCCGTAACCATGGTTGTTTTGGGTTCGATGGTCTCGCTCTCGCGCGAACCTTTCTGGCGGAACGAGAGACGGTCTATCTCGGTCCGCAGGTACTCCGGCGCCAGGTGGCCGTACACCTCGGTCGTGATTCGGATGTCTGTATGTCGCAAGATCCGCTGGACCGCGACTGCCGTGGCTCCGGACATCATGAGCAGAGACGCCGTGGTGTGCCGGAGATCGTGGAATCGAAAGGGGGCCACCTTGCCAACCGTCCATAGTTTCATCTTGCACGCGGGACAGGTTCGGAGTTCGCCCTCCTTGCTCTCTTCCTGATGGCCGCATCTGCGGCACTTGTGCACGTAGCCCTCAACGATCCCCGCTCTGCGCATGGCGGCGCGAAGAATCGACACCAAATCCACGGCCGCAAGATGACGAGAACCATCGGGGCGTGGAAAAACGAGATCGCTCGGCGAAGTGTCGATGGCAGACCGCAGATACGGTACCAGCTCCTTCGCGATAGGGATGCCGTCCTCGTGTCCCCCTTTTGTGGTATCCGAGTCGTGCGAGCGCCCGACGAGCATGATGCGCTTGTCGAGGTCCACGTCGGTCTTCCTGAGCGCGAGAATCTCACCTTTGCGCAAACCTGCGTACACTGCCGTGGCGAAGACGCCCTGCCATTCTACCGGAACATTGTCCAGGATGGACGACACCCATTCGGGTCGGAGATATCGAGCCTTGCGCTTCGGGACCTTACGAACCCGCACATCCCTAGTCACAGGATTTTGACCGTGAAATCGTTCAGCAGCCCTCGCCGACCTGAAGATCCGAGAAATATAGGCGCGCAAGTGGTTCACGCTTCCCGGGCTAAGCTTCGCATCCTTTCTTGTCAAAAAATCCTCCACCTTGCCGTGGGTCACCTCGGCTGGTGCGCATCTGGCAAGAGGTGAGCCGAGCAAATGCACGCGAACAAATCCTTCGCAATGCTCGTACGAACGGGCCGGCTTGAGCCGGTTGTCCAACCACCACTGAACCATCGCTCCGAAACTTTGATCCAAGTTCTTCTCGGGGACTACGACAAGACCCTTGGCGATGTTGGTCTCAAGCACCTGCTGCTGGCGGTTCAATTCTCTCGCCTCGGACTTCGTTCGCGCGTTCAACGGAAACATGCGCCAACGTCCGAAGCGATCCTTCACCCTTGCGTACCATTTCTGTTTGTCCTTGCGGAACAGCGGCTCGGCCATGACTACCTCTTCTTCGCTCCCTTCCTAGGGCGTGGTTCGTCGGCAGAGTATTCCTCCTGCACGAGACAAATTCTAAGAATCTTGGTGGTCATTCTAGGCGTTTCGCCGCGCCAGAGGTCGGAGCGGTGTCGCTTCGGCTGGGCTCCATTTTCCCTGCGTGTAGGAACGGATCCTCTCCGGATCGAACCGCAGGAGCGAACTCCCAGGCAATCTGATGACCGGTAGCCTACCGGCTTCCGCGTGCTGGTACACCCATGATCGGCTCACGCGCAGATACGTAGCAACCTCCTCGGCGGTCCAAAGTGTCTCCACCATCTCGTCACCAGACCTGGTCTCGGTTCTCATTTCACACCATCACGGGCATGCATCCGCTCGGACGAGTCATGCGAAAAACCGTCGCCCAGGTGGGCCAGGCCGAAACCCGGTCGGGCGGCTCGTCCGAAGGCGGCCGTCCCGATGGGATCCTTGAACGCGGCCGATCCGAGGCACGACACCTTGGAGCCGCATCGTAGGTGCGCCGAAGCGTCCTTGATGCCCTTGGCTCCGGCGGTCGCCTGACAGGACTCATCCCCGGTGGAGATTGTTGCCGTCTGGCGAGCGCGCGGATTCGAGGACTCGTGGAACACGATGTGTCCCGCGATCTTGGTCCGCGTGCTGTGCGAACGGTTGTTCGGCCGCGTCCTTCGGATTCCATGCTGGGCAAGCTCGGCCTTGCGGTCGCGCTTGTCCATCAGGGTCGTGTGCACTGGCCCACCGGACGCCGGTGGGGATTCTTTTGAAATCTCTTGATCGGAAAGCCCGGCCAAACGGAGGAGGGTCCGGTTGGAACACCTCGGACGTGAGTCAGCTCCGACGGAGCCCGCGCCTATCCCCAAGGCGACGTGCCAAACGGAGCGGTTCCGTACCGCGCTGGACCAGCCCACCCTCCTCCGCCCGCCGGTCCCCGAGCCCAGACGTTGAAGGTCGCTTTCGCCCGTTCCTGCGTTCCAACCGGGATGGCTAGCCTTGCGCGGCTCCCCAGAAACCGATTCTCGGGTGCACAACGAGGCCACGAGCGGCCAATCGCTGAACGACTTGGCGAACTTTGGCGTCCGTCCAGTCGGGGTTCCCGTTGACCAGCTCAGGAGCTGCTCGGCGTACGGCACCGTAGAGCACGGAGAGATGGATCGGTCCATCCTGCTGCCGGAGAACGGCAAGCACGACATCGTTCCAGCTCTGCGATTCTGCAGTAGCCTTCTTCTTGGTTGTGTCAGGTGACATAGGGTGGTTGGTTGAAGAGTGAGTTTTCCGGTCCAGCGACGGCACGGATCTCCGCTCTCGTTCAGCCACTCATCGTCACGGGCGAGGCGACCCGACGTGCGGGTCAGAGTCTTTCGAGGCTCATCAGCAGGGGCGAGAGCCATAAACCAGGGTCCGCCGGTCGGGAGACGCCGGACGATCATCCGGACGCTACTTGCGCGCGAGTCCAGTCCAACGAGTCGACACACGCGCGTTTCGCTTGGCCATCCCCAGGCCGGGCGAAGCAACGCGTGTGCCTTCTCGTCGTCGAGGACCAAGGCGAAGGCGGGCGGCGTTTGGCTCGGCCCGCGTTCCCGACCAGCGTTCCCCGCGGTCACGATGGCTGCGTGAGCAACCTTGACAAGACCCCACGCTTGCATCTTTAGCACCAAGCGGTTACTCCGTACCCCAGACGGGCAACGGTCTTGTACCAACGCGAGGCTTTACGAATTTCGACAAGCGCTTCCTCGAAATCTGCAAATTGTTGGTACTCCCGATTCCCAGTCTCGGCGTTCAAGACGCCTTTCCAGACAGGTTGCTTGGGTTTGCTGTTTTGGCCCACATGCTCGCTCTTCAGTCGGTTGGCTACAGCTTGAAGCGCTTCGGAAAAATCCTTCGCCTCCTCGACCGTCATGTCTTGATACATGCGTTCCGAGAGGTCCGTTTCGCCGAGGGTTTCAAGCTCATACGCAGCCACACCGCCGCGGAGCGAGCAGCAGGTTCCACAAACGCCCTGAGGGTAGTTTCCTGTCTCGAATGGACACGGTTGGTTGGCCTTGTGGGTCTTTCCTTTGTTTGGCAGCTGCTTGCAGCTGCTGCAGCTGCACCGTTTGGGTAGGTTGTCGAGTCCCATAGTTGTCATGCGGTTACGAATAAGCGGGCCGAGCCGCTTCGCCGCATCCGCCGACGCCATGGTCCTTGGTTGCTCATTTGCCGTCGTCCCGTCTTTGTGATCGACCTCGGCCGACCTGAACCTCCTTGTGAATTTTTGCGAATCAAACCAGGGTCCGCCGGTCGGGAGACGCCGGACGATCATCCGGACGCTACTTGCGCGCGAGTCCTGTCCGAGCAGTCGGAATCCGTGGTCTCCACGCGACCATCCCCAGGCCGCTCGGAGTTTTGCGGACGCTTCCTGCTCGCTATGGATCACGGCGAAGGCGGGCGGCGTTTGGCTCGGCCCGCGTTCCCGACCGGCTTTCCCTGCCGACACGGCGGCAGGAAGAGCGATTTGGACAAGACCCCGCGCTTGCATGGTTAGAACCAGGCGTGCACACCGAAACCGAGGTCAGCAACCTTCTGGTACCACCGCGCAGCCTCGCGGATCGAGGCGAGCGCATCCTTGAAGGTCGAATGATCTCGGTACACCACCGTTCGCTCCTTGTCTTCCCATGTACCGTTCCAGCCGGCGCCGTATGGCTTCTTGCCCCGGCCTGCGTACTTGCGTTCGAGGTTATCGGCGGCCTCGTACAGCTCTTTGGAGAATTCCTCAGCCTCGTCTGCCGTCATGTCATTGTACATGCGGTTTGAGAGGTCGAATTCGCCGAGTGCTTGGAGTTCGTATTCGGCCACCTTGCCGCGAAGCGAGCAGCAGGTTCCGCAGATTCCCTTCGGGAAGTTGTCCTTCTCGAAGGGGCATGGTTCGTCAGGGTTGTGAGTGGTGCCGTCATCAGGCACGTTCGGATGATGCTTGGTGCTGCCGCATAGTTTGGGGAAGTTGTCGAGTCCCATATGGTTGATCATTTGGTTACGGATAAGCAGGCCGAGCCGCTTCGCCGCTTCCGCCGATGCCATGGTTCCCTCTCGCTCGTGTGTCACCGTACCGTCTTGTTGGTCGGCATTGGTTGCCGGCCGAAACCTCCTTGCAAATGGGTTGAGTTTTTTCGGATTGGTTGAATTTGAATCGAAGCGCGATCGCGCTGGAGGAGAGCTTTGTCGGGCCACGAGTCGGGTCGAACCGTCCGCGAGGCACGCTCCCCAACATGCCCGTGCGCGCTCGACGAAGCCGTCTCGCCTTGCCGGACCGACATGCTCTCCCCCCAGCGCTGACCGCCCCCGAGCCAGCCGCGCGAAGCCACCCGTCGTTACTTCTTCTGTTTTGCCTGCCACTCCCTCAGCTCGTTGACGAAGGACGCAATGTTCGCTCCATCGAGAAAGCCGCCATCGTGAAGTTCCTTGATGGAATCCATGAGGCGACGGGTGGTGAAGCCGGTGTCCGGACATCGCCCCTGCAGCTCCCGGAAGAGTCGCAGAAAGGTGACGATGAACTCGTCGATCGGCATCTGGCGCTTGCCGGTGCGGAAAACCGCACGGGCAACATCGGTCCACGTCGGTTCGATTGAGGTCGTGTTGGTTTCTTGGGTAGTCTGGGTGGTCATAGGTTTCGAGTGAAGAATGATGCTTCGGTCCGGCAAGGAACGAAGACGACTCCTCGGCTCGATTCCGCTGTCTTGCGACTCCGCGTCGCTGGTCTTGGGCCTTTCCGGAAAGACACCGATGTCCTTCCAAATTTGTGTCGCCGAGAACGTGGGCACGGAGACCCCGTCTTTCGGTACAGACGCGATTTTCCATCATGGCGTAATCGCTCCCGTTTTGAGAGGAATACCCCGATCAACAGTTGATCGGCCGCGTTGATCGGCCTCGTTGATCGGCTTTCCGAATCCGTCGATGAGGCTGGCCGAGGGTTGGGCTGTCGGCGCCTCGGCGAGCGCCGGACATGGCCACAAAACCTGGTCGTAAGCGCGGCCGTTTTCTAAGCTGGCTGTCAAGCCAATGAAGCTGAACGCGCCGGCGCCGCCGGCGGTGACGACGGCAGCAACCGAGTGGGCGCGTCGAAGCGACGGCACCGAGGCAAGCAGTCGCCAGTTGGCGCTGCCGTACAACTGTCCGATGCTGCGAAGGTCGGCATATTGGGCGGCCTTCGCTTTCCAGACCGCCGCGCGCTCGGTCGCGTTGTCCATTTCCAACGCCCAGGCACACCGCGGCTCCATACCGCCATCGCGCTTCACGAGACTTACCATCGCATCGGGCACGACATGCGCGTGCTTCGGAAGTTGTGGCCGCAGTTCCCATTCCGGTTGAAAGCAGCCGATGCGGATGGATGGATGGCGGCGGCTGGCCAGAACGAGCGACGTCCAAAGGCGGTTGCGCATCGACAGCGCTACCAGGTTTGCGCGACGAATCGATTCCATCGACCTGAGCTCTCCCTCGTCGCAGCCAGCTTGCTCGGCCGTCCACTCCAGGCCGCGCTTCGTAAGCGTGAACCAGGCCGGCGAGAGCGGATTGGTGCGTGGAAAGGAGCGCAGCAGACCGAGGCGCACCAGCCGCCCCAAACCAGCGCGACAAGTGTGCGGCGATCCGAACCACAGTGAAAAGCTGTCCGCGATGGTGATGGCGCCCATCCGTCCCACGGAGTACGCGATTTCCAGATCTCTGGGCAGATGGAGGCGGACGCCCGAGACCAGCCAGGGCAAGCCCGTCATCGCCACGGCTCCAGCGGTATCGAAGCGCCGCAGTGGCAAGGGAAGTGGGCGGCGTGCGATCGGCAGTTGGGGCATACCGTCGCCGAACCAAGATAAACCGACGAACACGACGCGCAGGACCAGCGCCCAAGGGTGGATACCGTAGACAGGCACGCGGGGCATCGCAGTTCGTCCCGTAGCAGCCGGCGCATTACCACCAACCGCCTCACCAGCTTGACGATTCCGGCGACGAGCGTGCCGGCGCCGTAGATGGCATAGAAGGCGAGTAGCGCGGCCCAACGGATTGCCTTCATGAACTGCATGGACTCACCCCATCTCCAGCGGCCGGCTGCCTCGCCGCCGCGCAAGCTCGGCCGGCTTCGGGGTTGCCAACTCGGGCAGAATGACCGGGCCGTCATCGTCGGCCCCCGACACGTTCGAGTCATCGGCCAACTCGGCGAGTCGGCGCTCGACTTCCTCCAGCCCAGCCTCAAGTTCGGAAACCGGCAGCACCAACGTGCCGCGTTCGAGTCCCTCGACGATGTGCGCCGGACAATCGTTCGGCATAGCGAGGTTGGCGTCAGCGGTGCGCATACACACCGCCGGACGACCGGTCCGGGCATCGTGGACGAAGCAGTGGCGGTTGGGGAGGGTCTCAAGCTGGGAGCGAATCGCGGCGATTTCCTCCGCGCGTGATAGGAAGATATTTCCTCGCGGCTCAGCCTCCCATGGCAGGCGGTTGCGGCGTTTCTTCCCGGTGACGGGCAAGGCTGAGTCCCACAAGTCGCCTCCTCGAAAGACGAAATGCAAACCTGTGTTTACCCGTAGGATCTCAGGCAGAGACGATGCGTGCTTCTGCAGCCCTGCAAGCGATTGCGTAGCCAGGTGGAGCGATATACCTCGAGCGCGGACGAGACGAAGGCAGCGCTCCAAGTCCGGACCGACATCCGGGCCGGCTGCGAGCAGTTCCTGGAATTCGTCGATAAAGACCGGGTAATGCGGGCTCCCGATCGGCCTGCTAAGTCCTGCCCGGACGAGCCGTTTCCACAAAAAATGTCCGACGAAGCGCAGGGCCTCCTCGCAACCATGGTCAGGCGCCGACAGGTCGACGAGGATGATCATGAGGCAGGCCATCAGTACGGTAAAATCAATGCAGCTACTCGCGCCCCCGAGCATGAGGCGCATGAAGCGCAGTCGCGTAATGCGGGAAAATCTGGCAATCAGGCCACCCTGCCGATCAGAATTGGCCGCGCGGCGGACGCGCAATGCGAAGGCGAGGAATCGTTCGGGATTTCGACTCCGTCGAGCCAGGCGAACGATCAACTCGGGCGAGCGCAAGAGACGTTTCGCCACGGTAATCGGAAGGTTGAACTCGATGCAGAGCGCGAATACGTCGTCCACATCCTCTTCCTGGCGGACGCCGATCGCCGACTCGGACAAGTTGGCAAAGCTGCTTGCTACATCGAAGGCAAGCAACTCGGGATCGGCCCCTGGCGGCAAAGCCAGTAGCTGGAGGGGGACCAAGTGGTGTGCCGAACCCGGAGCCAGCACGACGACCCGTTTCAAGATGGCCGCAGCCTCGCTGCCTTTCATGCGACGGAGCTTGTGAGCCAGTCCGGCCCGGAAGTACTGGATGAGATCTGGCTTGGAGTTTCCCCAAGCCATGGCCCCGGCCCCCTCGGTATCGCAGGTCTCGACGGCAAGTCTGGCATCGTTGGCTGTCTTACCGCCGCCGGTGGTGCCGGTGGAAAGGGCATTCTGATTCAGAGCCGAAGGCGGCATCATGAGCGGCTTTTCATCCATGAGCGTGCCGAGGCGGAGCGAGGCGGACTCCTGATCCCATGGATAAGGCGTCTGTGCCGAATTCAAAGCTTCAGCGAAGACTCGCGCTTCTTGGGCCGCCGCCCGTGAGGTATCCGAGCCCCAGCAGAGCCTGCGCAGCAAGTAGAGGCTCATGGTTCTCTATCCAGCGGTGGCAGCGGAAGAGCGCGAGCGCGGGGATGCAGGTTCTTTTTTCGAAATGATTCGAGCTGTTTTTTTCGCCGATCGCGGCCATGCCAACTGATGGCACCCAGGAGAGCCAGCCCAGCAAAGGCGGCTAGACCCAAGAGCGCACCGTTGTCGGTCGCGCTATTGCCCGATGCAAAAAGACAGCGAAGACGGCAGAGTCCGAGTGAGAAGAGCGACCATAGCAGCGCCAGGACCACGGCGAAGATGCCCACTTTCTTCGCCGTGTTTGTCGCGCCTGCAATCCACAGGATGCCGACGACTAGGGCAAGCAAGGCGAGCATCAAGGAACCATCCCTCCAGCGACAAGATCCGAACGACCTGAGCCGGATGAGCAGGACTCGTCGAGCCGCACGCCGTGCACACCCATTGCTTCCAGGGCAGCCAACCAGGCATCATCGCGATGGTTGGAGTTCTCGGTGCCCCACCTCGGTGCGTCCGGTGTCCGACGATTGTGCACGCCGCAAATCGAGACTTTGATTCCGGTCAGGTCAGCGAGAATGCCACCCTTGTGGAGTCTCTCGGCGAACTGTTGAGGCGACGGGATGTGCTTTTCGAAGTTTAGATGCAGGGGAGGGTAGACCTCCCTGAGGTCGGAGACGAGCCGGAGGCGGCGAACGGCACCTTCGCGCTCGTGGAAGAGGCGGGCTACCGACCAGATGCTCGCCGCGATCGCGCTGCAGCGGGTGGGCGGCGGCATGGTCAAGCCCTTGAGGCGCTCCAATTCAGCATCCCGCCATTGCTTCTTTCGCCTTGTCGCGCCCGGGCCCCATTCTGGCACTTCGATTACGTGGATTTTCGCGACGTCGCCGATGTCGCAACCCACCACGTACACCTCGAAGGACGACCCTGGAACATTGTTCTGGTCGATAAAATCGATGGCAGCGGCGTGCACCGTTCGCGCATCGCAGGGGTCGCTCGATGAGCAGTCCAAGAGCGCCTTCTCGTCAACAGGCTGCAGCGGCTTTCCGCACGCGGCCAGTAGCAGACACAGGAGAAGAACGAGCCAGCCCGGCATGCTACTTCTCCTCGTTGAGGCGACGACCCACGAACCGCGCGGCCGACTCGTAAACGAATTTGGCGGCCGCGAGGCGCGCGTCCTGGAACCGCCGCAGTTCCTCGTCATCCGTCGCCTGCTGAGCGGGCTCGGCATCCATCGCGTCGCGCGCCAGCGCCAAGCGCTTTCTGTTGGCGACGGCCTCGCGCAGCTGCTGCTCGGTCTCGGCCACACCGCGCTCGGCGTCGTCGACGGGCTGGCGCGCGGCGCGGACCAGCTCAGCCGACTCGGACTTGCGCTTCAGGTAGTCGGCGATCCAGTGGTGCGCAACGCCGGCCAGCGCGCCGCTTCCCACCGACAGCAGCGCGTATGCCACAGCCAGGAAGATGGAAGGATTCGCCACGGCAGTTCCGCGGATCACGCCTACTATCGCCCCGACGCCCAAGAGCCCGAGACCGCCCAAGAGCCGGCGGACAGGCGGACCGCCCGTCGCCGCCGATCCAGAGAAGGCGTTGACCGCGAGGAGTGCGAAGGTTCCGCCCGCAGCGCACACGAGCGTCACCGCGCTTGCGCCGGCGAGCCCGTGCGAGAGGTCGGCTCCGAAGGCGTCGGCGATGGCCAAGAAGGTGAAGGCACCGTCGGCGACGAGAAGAACGCCAGCTCCGGCGCTCATCGCGAACGCCGCCTTTCCGTCAACCGGCGGGAACGAAATCTTCGCGAACCCGGCGTAGGCCTCGTGGCGCGTCGCCTGGACGGTCGCCAGCCGCGGGTTAAGCTTGGCGAGCTTCGTTTCGGCTTCGTCGTACTCCTTTTCGAGGAGCTTGCGTTCGGCGGATCGACGGCTTTTACCGCTGTTCAGGGCCGGCGCTGGCGGCGGATCTACGCTGTCCAGCACCCGAGCCTTGATGTTGTTCTCGTAGGTAGCAAAAGGCACCTTGAAGATCGCCGCACGCCAGCCTTGGATGATCTCCCCGGTGGTCAGTGGCTTACGCGCCTTCTTCACCCATCGGCCATTGTCCTTCTTGTTAAACATTGCAGTCCTCCTTCAGTTGGGCAGCGAGGCCGATCCGCTTGCATAGGCCAAGGCAGCGCCAGCAAGCTGTTAGGCGCTGCCAACGGTGGCCGTTCCGCACGAGGGCGCGACGGCGTCCACAAGCGCAGTCGCGTAGGTGACGGAGGCGGCGGGCACAAACCTGTCGCGGCCGCGTGCCCTCACGGGTGGGCCGCTCATCGCCGCCATCGTTGTCCTTGACCTCGCTTTCTCCGTGTACATACTTCCGTTTGTCTTCATTCATTTCGTGTTCTCCAATGTTCTTCGAATTGGTTTCTTGCTTTCCCCGCACCATTGCCAAGACGAATGGAGGCAAAGCAGGCGGTATGCCAGCAACAAGGCCCACGATTTTCCGCAGCTTTCTTGAGTGACATCCACCGAGTCAGCGTTCTGCCCATGGGCAACAGGCAGAGCGCCCATGGGCGCTTCGGCGCAGCCCATGGGCGCATCAAAGGACGAGCGTAGGTTCAGGCTACGATCGAAGATCCCTGGCGGACGATTGCCGGAGGGGACTCATGTGGCCGAGACGAATTCCCGCCAGACCAGGTCGCCGTTGCTGAGACGCCTGATACGCTCGAAGACGTCCGATCTGGCCAATAGTTGCGCGCCGCAGAATAGTGGCCTTGCCAAGTCATTTCTGCCTCCTTCGTAGTGGGCACGCCAGGTACGGAGGGCAATGGCCGGTCCGGTGTCGTCAACGAGTTGGAGAGGTTCTGCGCCGGGACGCAGTCCAAGGGATACAACCAAGTGTTTCGAGGGCCCAAGCGGCTGGATGGGAAGACCAAGTCCCTCAGCAACGTCACCTAGTGTCGCGCTCCCCGGGTCGATGCAAACATGTCCGCGTCCCGGCGCTTTGGCGTCGACTGGGAGATGGGTCGGCGAACTCAGCCAAACGCTGGCATCACCTGCATCGACTGGCGGATCCTGAAGCCATTCTGGGCTGTCGGATTTACTCGTCTCGATCCCGCAGAACACTGACGTCGTTGCGGTCGGTGTTCGATTCCATGTTGACGGCTCAGTCCGCCATTCGGCCGATGCCAGCAACCTCCAGCCATCAAATCGACCTCCTTCAATCTTCGGAGCCAACTTGCTGTCCACAACTCTAATCGTTCCAAGTTCAGCACCTGGATCAGGCAGCTGCACTGGTCGAGGCTCACGACACCATTCCATGGCGAGTGGAAGCCAGGGGTCGTTCAACAGAACGTCCGCAAGCTTACTCTCCCACGCGATTGGGTCAGCGACGACCGCACCCCGCGCGAGCAGATGGGCTCGCCCCTCGGCCGCGGACTGCTGGAGAGCATCTTCCACAATTTCAACTACCCACACTATCGCATCCGGCGCTCGTCCGCCGGTTCGAGAAGCCAACGATTGAGCCTGATGTTCCCATCGTGCCTTCCAGTCATCTTGTGCGAGAGCTACGGCTACTCGACGACGCACAATGCTCCTCAGGCCGGGAAACAACCAGGTGGCCGAGTCAAGCCTGCACTCGGCGTAGTTGGAGACAATGGCCGCTACCCGTTGCATCTCCTCTGTGGGTGCGGTGGTCGATGCGAGAAGTCTTGTCTGGGGAAGAGGAGGAGGCGAATCAACGGCGATCCCAATCGAGGAGAGCAATCGTCCAGCAAGTGCTCGGACGGTGAGATGCGGTCCCGCGCAGCGCGCGCGAAGGGGTGCGACGCAGCAGCGAGCAACCTGTTTCGAAACCGGGCTGGTCTCGATGATCCGGAGTAGCCAGGCCAACGTTGCCGGGTCAGATGCGTTCTCAAGAGCAACTGCGCAGGCCCTTGCTGCAGGATCTGTACGCTCGGTGAGGAGAAGTTGGATTGCGACAAGACAGCGACGTTTCTGTTCTCGGGCCGGGTGCGCCAATCCGGCCACGGCCGCTGTGACGAAGGCTTGGTCGAGCAATGATGGCCCGACTGTTTCTGGCAACTTCTCCAGATGCTCACCAACCGGCCTTGTCACGGACTCGCAGTGCGCTGACTTCTCTGTCTGCGATTCAGTCCGGCTGTTCGTGGCGGAATACGAGCACTCAGGAGCATCCGTCGGATGCACGCGCGGCGTTCGATAACTGATGACCTTCGCGGCCTCGTGCCAGCAGGAGAACGCGGTCTTTGTCCAATTTTCTACCGGGGCCGCTTCGGTGGATGAACCGAAACTAACCCTCGCGAACGCATGGATGAGAGCTTGAGAAACGCCGAACCCGCCTCTGCGAACGACCCGCTGGACTTCGTCGCCGATAATCCGAAGCGCTGCTTGTGGGTCGAGGGTAGCAGCCTGTCGAAGCGCCTCAATAGAATCCTCCCCGCCGAAATTCAACCACCCTCCGCCACCTCTCGTTCGAGTCCAAGCGAATGTCAATGCTACGGATGCAAGGTTGGCGTAACCACGTACCTCAAGGCCCGCTCCCAGCCCAGCAAGAAGCCCACCATTGTCGCCAAACCGTTGTTCCGAGGCTACCAGAGTGAGGACCGACTGAGCATCCTCAAAATAGCTCTGGTCCACGAGTTCCAAAAGGCGATACCCGATGGCGTTGATGAAGCGATCGATCTCCCACCGACGGCCCAAAGCATCGTACGGTCGAACTCGCCACGACCGAAGTGCAGAGCCGAGTCCGATCGCGCCAGGATCGAACGGTTCAACTACCTGTTCATCCAGAAAATCCGCCAGGGACTGACGATCATACCTGGTTTTGGGTGCTGAAGTTGAACCCTTGGCTCCGGCTTGCGGACTGGAAATCGTGGCGTCGATACGCGGCGCCCCAGCACGCTCAGCAATCTTGTTCAGTCGGTCGACCACGCTCTGGTCTTTCCGCAGCCGGTCTTTCTGGTCTGTAGTGCCGTAGTCGCCTTTCCTTTCGTCTGCTCGCGCTAGCAAGAGTCGGATCAGGCTCGCAGCATCTCGGGAACCAGTCTGCTTGTAGACGTCCACCAAGCGTGAGAGTGCGTCGGGATCACTTTCCTCAAGCCCAGGTTCAAGCGTCAGGCGTAGCGCGCCGGCCACCAACGGGTCTGCTTGCGCGTAGTGGGCGCGCCAAAGCTCGAGTCGAGCGTCTTCCACTATCTGATTAGGCAGATTGCAGCTCCGAAGAAGCAAAGGTGCAACCAAGGTGGCAAGAGCTTCCGGGTCTGCAACCGCAAGGAGGTCCCACCAGCGAGCGGGAGCGTGCCTGGTCTCCTTGCCATCGGTGTGTCGGGCCACTAGCCAACATAGTGGCTGTGCGACGGCGACGGCCTCCCGTGCTCGATCTTGATCGGTATCAATGAGGACGGGCAAGGAGTCGAGCAGTTCGTAGATGGTGATGTCCTTGTGCCATCCGTAGGCTGTCAACATTCGACACGCCTGTTCCCAATGTGTCCTGGCAGCATCACGATCACCCGCGGTTAGAGCGTGCCGAGCCGCACACAGATAGAACTCACCGATGTAGGAATACAAACAGCCGCCAGCTCGGGTTTCGATGATCTTTGCTATCAGGTCATCAATTGCAGCCCGCCGGGCGGGCGTTGTTGCATCGACCACGATCGAAAGCAGGATTGTTGGTGGTAGCGACCCGCTATACACACCCTGCATTTTTGTAGTGGTCTCGTCGCTAACCTTGCGCAATATCTCAAGGGCTCGTGTCCAGTCGTCCTCATTGATGAGGCGGAGGGCCCGCCGAAAAGTGGTAGAAATCGTCTCATCGGCCGCACTCAAGTCGCACGTCCTCGGACTTCCAGCGAACGGTCGAAGATCCTCCGTGAGAATCTCCAGGGCCGCCAAGGCGGTCGCACTCTGGTCCTTGGATAGAGACGCTTCCGATCGGCACAATGCAACGACAAAACGGAGCCAGCATCTATACCAACCCTCACCGTAGATCAGCGCCTCGGATGTCGCCAAGGCCAGATGGTCGCTTCTAGCAGCCGCGGTACACAGGTCGAGCCACGAAAGAAGAGGCGATGTCTCGAATCGGATCTCTTTGGCTTGCACTTCTCGGGTCAAAGTGAGTAAGCGATCACGAAGCGGAAGAGCAAGACGAACAAGGGCAGACATGGGATGGCCGAGCGCCAGCAGCCTGTGACAGCTCCCGGGCGCTGGCGTCCGGGCTGCAGCATCTATCCAAGGCTGCGCACGTTCGGGGTACGCCCCATCTTGCCCATTTGCGAGGCGCTCAGCGAACGCAAGTATGAGTTCGGACGAACCTTCCAGACGGCTCAGCAGACTCTCTGTCAGCTCAATGCCGAGGGTGTCGCAGATGGCGTCCACGATTGGTTGGCGCGGTAGGTCGCTCTTTCGCAGCCAATCTGCGAGGTGTTGAAGGTCGACCGGAGGAACTGCTCTCCGTTCGTCATCGGCGGTGGCGCCTTCTGGAGGCTCGCTGTGGGGGGCGTTGCCAACCGCAAGTCGGAGTCTTCCACGAAGGGTAGCCAGACTCACGCGGAGATCCGATTCCGCCCCGTAGCTTGTGTTGTCTGTCATGCTCGCGCGCTCGAATTCATCCAAGTACTCTGCCCAAGGCACATCAGCACCGGCACTATCCGCTGCCGAGCAGATCTGTAGGCCAAGCCGTCCAGACAGCGTCGGACGACCGTCATGCAGAAGCCGTTCCGAGATGCGCTCCGATCCGAGGAGAGAGAGTGGAACGTCAAGGAACCTTATGAGATGTCCAGTGATGCTTTCTTCCTCATACGTGTATGCAGCACGAGACAACTCGATGCACCGGACCACGGAAGACCAGTCCCCAATGCGAACTGCACATCCCGCTGCTATGGCGAGATTGTCCGCGATGGCGATGGCGGCAAAACATGCTGCAACCGATCGCGCAGTGAAGTCCACAGCGATGTGGTCGACCACTTCACGATGTCGTCCGGCACGGGCGAGCGTAGACAGCAAGAACCTGAACGCCCGAGAGTCGTGAAACATGCCCTTGACCTCGAGCCAACTGGTCACCGTACCCAGAAGGGCCTCAGCAGCAATTGGATCGCTGGCAAACGGTTGGCAAAGGAACCTCGCGAAGGACTCGTGGTAGATGCGCACACCAGACTGTCCCGCCCGCTCGATGAGAACTGGCTTGAGGAGATCGAGCGCAGCATCCACACGATGGCTGACAGTGGGCAGAATCTCTCGCAGCTCAGCTCGTGTCACAGAAAAGTCGAGGAGAGCAAGAAGGTCGGCAATCACACTCGTTCCCGTCGCCAGACTGGAGATCAGGTGCTTGTAGTACGCTTCGAGTGTTCCATCGAAGGCTGGAAGTGCCCGAACTGTCACGACGGGATCTATTACCCCGGTGGGGTGCCTCAGGACTTCTCGACACAGGTAGGTCGCATACAAGGCATTCCCGGCGGATCGGTCGCGGAGCGCCGCAATGAACGCGCTTTCTGCCGAGTTCTCACTAGATCCAACAGACGGACGGGGCATTCCAATTGGAGCGGACGTCGTCTGTCCACCCGACCGCCCGAAGACGCCTAGTCGCGCGGCGAGTGTTCCTAGTTCCCTTTCGCCTAGCGGCGGAATCTCAGCAATTTCTGCGTCTTTAGTTCTGAGCGGGTTGATATGCTCCCCTGGCTGACTCAAGACAACCAAGACGGTGCCCGGTGGGCACTCCAAGGCCGCCAACTCGTTGGCAACCACGTAGGATGGGTCAGCGCGGCCGGTGGTCGCCCCACGAACACGAGTAACGTGATCGAGGCCATCGACGAAGAGCGCAACACGACGGTCGGGTTGACTCTCACGGGCGCGGGCCAGCGCCTCCCTAAGTGTTCTTGTGTCTGCGGCGAAGCGCGGTCTTTGCTCTCTGACGAGAGTTGGATCCTCTTCCGCAAGACGATGAAGCAGGCTTCCGATGATTGCTTCCCCCAACACGCGAGCTTCTCGCTCGCAATCGGCTTGGCCGAGATAGCAGTAGTGCTCTGCAACAAGCCAACCCGAAGCTGAGAGCGCATCAACAACTTGATGACAACACCAAGATTTTCCCTGACCAGGGGGACCGAGGAGGAGTAATGGGACACCTTTGTCGGCAGCACCTCCGATAGTCCGCACGATTTCTCCAACGGCATTAGGTCGGCGTATTTCTACCTCGGGATCAACCGGATGGCTTCGCGCGACCGCCCCGAAATCGCTTCGGAGTCTGGATCGTCTTAGCAGTTCATCCTTCGAGACGGCGCAGGCGCCCAGGCGAGCGGCTCTGGCGGTTCCGACCATCGCCGCCGCCACGTCGACCGCGAACCGATTCTCGTTGGGGTAGGACTCGGCCCCGACATCGCGTCGGACTCGATCCAGGAGCAGGAGTTCTGCTGGCCCTGGACTTGTGAGGTCGAGACTTGCGACGGGCGATTCGACTTCGATGACCAGATGGTCGCATGCCCACAGAAAGTCCGCACGGCTGATTCCACATGTACGCAGGAACGCCCAAGGGCTATCGTTGTCCGATCGGTGTTCGTGGGCCGGTTCAGCCGGCCACAGCATGCTCGCAACGAACTGTAGTCGGATGGAAGACATCCCCGGAATGAACGGGCCCGGATCGGAAGGGTGGGACTGCAACGCGCGAATCAAACGTGGATCTTCGGGTTTTGTATTGCGAGCTACGACTCTGTAGAGAGTAGGCGCTTCTGCTTTGCCGTAGCCTTCCCGGTCGGCAATGATGCTCCCCACGAGTGCGTCGAACCTAAGGCTGCGAGCATGTGTCGTGAAAACGGAAAGCTCAAGAGGAACTGCATCCTTGCTTGTGTGCTTGATTTGGACGCGCTCCCTGCGGCCATAAGAATCAATAGTCGTGAGGTCGTCAAACAGGTCGCCGGAAAACAACTTTCTATCGACCTCGAGGTCCGTGATCCGGCCCAGGAGCACGTCCGCGAGGCGAGTTGCGATCAAGAGGTCTTGATACTCATAACCGCGATGGGCTGCGCTGAGCATCTGTCTCCGCCTCGAATCGTTGAGCCGCCAGGTCGTTTTGAGCGTTTCCTGCTCGCTGTTGTTGTAGATCGCAACGCTGTCTTACCAATGGTCCATTCACGACGGCGTTCGGCGTACCGAGGCTGCGCCTCGGAGGAGAGGAAGCACGTACTTGCGGCGCATGTAGTCTGCCCAGCTTCGAGCGGATGCATCCAATGACGCCGCTCGGTCAACGACTTGCGTGAACTCAAAGAATTGAACAGTTTCTTGATCCTCTTCGCGGACAATTGAACGGAGCAACGACAGCAAGTCAGGGTGGCCGCAAAGGCTTCTTTGACCGTGAAGCGTAGGGTTCATTTCTCTTCCCGGGGCGACGACGGCAAAGCGGACGTCGATGCCGCCATTGCGTAGATGTTGGGCGATCATCAGGTTCCGAGCGAGCTGGTAGATGCCGTGTCGAAATGGACAACCATCGTCAGACAGCTCTTGGAGGCTGGCGGCGGATAGCAATGCGCCCTCGCCATCGATTCGTCGGAAGTATGATCGTCCTGCGGAGCGGACCAGGTAGCACCCATCTGCGATCTCCTGCAAGGAGAGATCCGGCGTCGTGCATGTTTCTCGGAACTCGTTGGCTGAGTCATGTGCAGCCGAGCATGTGCCGAATTCGGGTTCCGTGAGCTTGACCTCTATGAGCGTTGTTGAATTGAGACCGTGATCGAGTCTCACATCAACTCGACTGCGATGTGGCCTTTCGGGAGAACATTCTTCAAGCGGGTCATCTCCGTCGGGATCTCCATCTGCTGGATATTCGAAGCTGACCGCGCGCACCTTGCCGAATGCTGGCTCCCAAACAGCTTGTGCCCACTGCCATCCAACGGCCAGTGGTCCAAAGAGATTGAAGGCAAATGCCTGAGAGCTGCGAAGATGGTGAATCCACCGATGCAAATCGGCGTCGGCAGGGAATCGATGCCGATGGGACTCCAAGGGCTGCCAGAGGTTCTTGGGCCAGAGTCCCTTTTCGTGCAAGATATGGGCATGTTCGCCCATAGGGAGTCGTTCCTCACGAGCGAATTCGGCCAGTGAGGCGTGAATACTTGCGATGTAGCCCGATGCGTCCTCGATGGCCGCTAGGACTTGGGTCGGGTCACCGATCCATGCCTTGCCCTTCTCCGTGACGATTCGTGGTTTCGCGTGCGTGTCTTTGTTTTCTGGCTGGGCAATAGCGCGAGCGCGCGCCAGAAACGACGACATCCGATAGGGAATTCCATTCGCCTTCCAGAGGTCACGTCGATCGCGGCTCGTCGAGGGGCGTCCAAGGGCCTCAAGTGCGCGGAGGGCGATGCCGACCTTCGTGACGAAATCTCCGTCGGTGGTGTCAGTCGTGATCGGATCTACATTCTCTACTGGGTCATCAGCAGCGCAAACCATGGATGCTCACCTCCCTCCGACGGCCGTTCGGGCCTTTCGGAGCTCGTCGACGAGTAACTTCGCGACACCGCCCTGGAGTCTTTCCACGTTCCCAAAACTCGGATGGTAATGCAGAAGCCATGTCCTCCGGCGTGCTCCGAAGCATCAGAAGCGGAAGCAGGAAAGTCGAAGGCATGGTGGCCGAGGTTGATCATAGGTTCTGCCAGGCGGCGTGGTCAACTACAGCATGAAGATCTTTCCGAGGGGACGAAGCCGCAGCGTCGCGTGAGACCAAAGCATCGGGTGAGACAAGATGTTTATGATCAGCGCCGTTTTTCACCTGAGTTACAATGCCGAAAACTGCCTTTTTTCCGCCGCCACGCTTGGTTCTCTCACCCATAGATCCGATGGCTCTCCGTCCCTCACCCAACTCCGTCCTCAGCACCTTGACCAAGGCGCGGCTGGGGACGTTGGGGATGGATCTCTCGGTCGCGGTGCCGGTATCCGCCAGCAAGGAGCAACAGATCGACCGCCTCATCCAGGCCAGCGGGATCGACGTCAGCACCTTGGCGCGGCTGCTCACGAGAGACGAGCTCAAAGCGGTCTGCCGAGCGCATGGCTTGGATGACGCAGGCCGCTCGCGAACCGAGCTGGCGTCTCGCCTGATCGGCGGTGCCTTTGACCTGACACCCCCGCCGATGCCGCTCTTTGCGCGCGCCCCGCAGGCCTCAAAAGAGCTGCCGGAGAAAGGCGATATTGTCCAGGTCCGGCACCGGCAGTACCTCGTCGAAGATGTCTTGGCCCGGCCACTGCTCGGCGAGGCGACGCGGGTGCGCCTGGTCTGCCTGGACGATGACAACCAAGGCCGACCGCTGGAGGTGCTTTGGGAGCTGGAACTAGGCGCGCGGGTCCTGCAGCCGGAGACCCACGGGCTCGGCGAGGTGCGCGGACTGGATCCGCCGAACGACTTCGCGGCCTACCTCCACGCCTTGCGCTGGCATGCGGTCACCGCCACGGACGCGCGGCTATTCCAGGCGCCGTTCCGGGCTGGGATCCAGCTCATGAATCACCAGCTCACGCCGCTCAAGCGCGCCCTGGATCTGCCGCGCGCCAACCTCTTTATCGCGGATGACGTCGGCTTGGGTAAGACCATCGAGGCGGGCCTGGTCCTGCAAGAGCTGCTCTTGCGCCAGCAGGTCGAGTTGGTGCTCATCGTGGCGCCAGCGTCGGTGTGCCTACAGTGGCGGGACGAAATGCAAAAGCGGTTCGGGTTGCATTTCGAGATCTTCAACCGAGCCTTCGTTGCCCGTCGTCGGCAAGAACGTGGCTTTGGAATCAATCCGTGGACCACGCACATGCGATTCATCATCTCGTATCAGACCCTGCGTCGGCCTGAGTATCGGGATCCGCTGCTAGCTCGCCTGGGTGACCGCGCCCGCAAGAGCCTGCTCATTCTCGATGAGGCACACACGGCCGCGCCAGCGTCGGCGTCGAAGTACGCCATCGATTCGCGCATCACAAAGGTCGTCCGCGATCTGGCCCCGCGCTTCGACAACCGCTTGTTCCTGTCCGCCACACCGCACAACGGCCACTCGAACAGCTTCTCGGCCCTGCTTGAGCTGCTTGATCGTCAGCGGTTCACGCGAGGCGTCCGTCCGTCGAGCCAAGCGCTGAGCACGGTCATGGTTCGCCGGCTCAAGGAGGATCTTCGTCAGGTCACTGACCAGAAGATTCCATACCGCAAGGTCGTTCAGCACGACGTCGGGCCTGCTGAGCAGCCCGAGGTGCGCCTGTCGAAGCTGCTCGCCGAATACACCGAGATCATGCGACCCGAGCGTGGCCGCGGCAAACTGGTCTTCATCAACCTCCAGAAACGCCTGCTTTCCAGCATCCACGCGTTCAGCCTCACGCTTGAGGTACACGAGAGCAGCCTGGTGACTGGCCGTGCGAAGACTGCGCTCCAGCTCAGTCTTGCCGACGCACCTCGCAGGGCGGACGACGACGATGAAGATGAGTACGGAAGCGATGACGACAACATGGAGGCCGCGCGGGCGGCCGAGGTCGAAGCCGCCAGCCGATTGCTCGGCAATCCCGAGGGCCGTGCCCGCGAGCTACTCAAGCAGATGCGTTCACTCGCGACCCAGCATTCCAGCGAGCCCGATGCCAAAGTGCTGGCGCTCATCGACTGGATCCGAAAGAACCAGTGTCCGAGTGTGGCCATCGGGGGAGCCAAGGGCAAAGGTTCGACGATGCAATGGTCGGACCGTCGGGTGATCATCTTCACCGAGTACGGTGATACCAAGAAGTACCTTGCGCAGCTGCTCGGCGCCGCGGTCGAGGGAACGGATCTGGGCGAGGACCGCATCATGCAGTTCCATGGCAGCATGTCGGACGCCCAGCGCGAGGAGGTTCAGACCGCCTTCAACGGTTCTCCTGACGAGTACCCGGTGCGCATCCTGCTCGCGACCGATGCCGCCCGGGAAGGCGTGAACCTGCAGGGTCATTGCGCAGATCTGTTCCATTTCGATGTTCCGTGGAATCCCGCCCGCATGGAACAGCGAAATGGACGTATCGACCGAACGCTGCAGCCCGAGTCCGAAGTCCGCTGCCACTACTTCTACTATCCCGATCGCACGGAAGACATCGTGCTCAAGAAGCTCATCTCCAAGGTCTCGACCATCCAGGCCGAGCTTGGCTCGCTTGGAACCGTGGTCATGGATCGGCTGGCCGACGTCATGGAAAAGGGCATCGGCGATTCGACCACCAGCGACTTAGACGAGGCAGAGGCTAGCTCCGTCATTCGCGCCACGGTCAAGGACGAGCTGGAAAGTCAGCGCGAGCAGAAGAAACTGCGCGCGGACATCGACGACAACGCCAAGATCGCCGCGGCGTCGCGCAAGCTGATCGATTTCGAGCCGCAGCTTCTAAGAAGGGTCATCGACGTCGGCCTGCGCATGGCCGGTGCGGGGCCCCTGACTCCATCGGATCCCTTGCCGGACGTAACAAGTGAAGCCTACATCCTACCCACACTCGGGCCATCCTGGCAAGGCACGCTTGATACCCTAAGGCGGGTGCGCCGGCGTGACGAGGACTTCTACGAGTGGCGGGATCAGGCCCCACCGCAGCCAGTGGTATTCGAGCCACCGCCCGGGATCGCCAGCCCAGTGGCCCAACTGCACCTCAGCCATCCCTTCGTGCAACGTATCCTCGCCCGCTTCCGTGCCCAGGGATTCTCGTCCCAGGACTTGTCGCGCGTGACCGCCTTGCGCAACCCGCACGATGACGAGGTCTTCGCCGTTGCTTTCGGTCGTCTTTCGCTGTTCGGTCCGGGCGCCAGCCGGCTGCACGACCAAATGGTTCCCGTGGCGGCGCATTGGCTCGACAGCCATGGCAAGGGCCATCGACGCCCACTCGAAGGCAAGGAAGAAACTCGGGTCATGGAGCTGCTCGAGCGCCTGCTGCGTGAGCTGGGTCCGGACACGAAGCCGGTCAGCAAGAAGGTCCAAGCCATCCTTGCCGCCGAGGCGGCCGGTGACTTCGCCGCTTTGTGGCCTGTGGTGCAGACCGAGGCAGGCACGCTTGCCGAGGAAGCAGAGGGCAAGCTGAAGATTCGTGCCCGGGCAGAATCGAGCGCTCTCACCAAGCTGCTCGAAGACCAGCGCGCCGCCATTGCCAAGGAGCTTTCGCACCGCAGCCAGCTTCACTTCGATTTCGGCGAGGGTGAAGCCGGCCGAGTCCAGCGTGAGCAGTACGAGGCTGACAGCACTTACATGGAAGACCGCCTCGCCGCGATCGACCACGAGATCGAGACCGAACCACCACAGATTCGCTCCCTCTACGAGGTTGCGCTGCCGCGTCTTGAGCCCGTGGGGCTCGTCTACCTTTGGCCGGAGACGCGCTGACCATGGCCGGCGTGGAAGAACGTTTTCACCAGGAATGGCTGGGCCTGGTCCAGCCGGTCGATGGCCTGGTGGTGTCCATCCCGGCCCTGGTGGAAGCCCAGTGCCTCCTTCGTCAGTCGCCCGAGATGCAGCACAAGCTGGCCGACCTGTGCGTGGTCGATCCGGAGACGGACGCGCCGCTATCACCGGCGTCTATCGCTGATTGGCCTGGCTTCCTCTCCCGAATTCTCGGCTGGCCATCTGATTCGTTGCTTGTTGGCGATGCCCTCCCATCCGAGTTGAGTCTGTACGTGGCCGAAGGCTGCCAGATCGTCAAACCCACGGCCGCATTGCAATCGAGTTCTGGTCCCGTGCTTCTGCTGTGGGACCTGGGCGCGGAGAACGCCGGATTGCCGCTCGACAAGCCCGAGACCAAGACCGGGCCGTGGGAATACCCCGTCGCCGCGAAGTTCGACCGGTTGCTGCGCCATACGCGCGTGCCTATCGGCCTACTCACCAACCGAACGCAGGTGCGCTTGTGCTACGCGCCCCACGGCGAGTCCTCGGGATCGATAACCTTCCGTGTGGCCGACATGCTCGACGTGGGCGGCCGACCCATCCTCGATGCGCTGGTCATGCTCCTCGGCGCCACCCGCCTGTTCGAGGTAGCGCCCGAGCGCCAGTTGCCGGCCATCCTTGCCGAGAGCCGCAAACGCCAGGCCAACGTCACGACCGAGCTAGCTGACCAGGTCTTCGAGGCGTTGCAGATCCTGCTCGCGGGCTTCGAGGCTGCGGCCGAACGAGACGGCCGCGCGGTCCTGGACGCAGCCTACGAGCGCGGCGACGACCACCTCTACGGGGGCCTCCTGACCCTGCTCTTGCGACTGGTCTTCAGCCTCTATGCGGAGGATCGCGGCCTCTTACCGGTCGAGCATCCCCTGTATGCCACGCACCTTTCCCTGCTCGGGTTGTTCGACGAATTGCAGTCCGACCAGGGAAACCATCCGGACACGATGTCACGCCGCTTTGGAGCCTATGGCCGTCTCGTGGCGCTGTTCCGCGCGATCTTCCTCGGGGTCGAGCACGACGATTTGAGGATGCCCGCCCGCCACGGCCAGCTCTTCAGCCCCCACGAATATCCCTTCATCGAGGGCTGGCAGGGTGAGGAGAGCGCGCCCATCGTCGATCCGGCGGCGCGCGCGGCCACGCGCGTGCCTAGCGTGGACGACGGGACCGTGTTTCGCGTGCTGGAGAAACTGC
>Ga0224559_1000140_pt1 | contig 46604 bp, 45 predicted proteins | sample 714S33034metaG_FD_180676 | JGI IMG/M metagenome (GOLD analysis project Ga0224559, IMG submission 180676) | Peat soil microbial communities from Stordalen Mire, Sweden - 717 S3 30-34 | ecosystem: Environmental > Terrestrial > Soil > Wetlands > Peat | place: Sweden: Norrbotten County, Stordalen... | reverse complement strand
AATGTCCCCCCGACAAAATCTGGGCCGGTTATTGGGAATTCCCCGGCGGCAAAATCGAGCCGGGCGAGACAGCGCGCGATGCCCTAGTACGTGAATTACGCGAAGAGTTAGGCATCACCGTTGAAACCGCCTACCCGTGGCTCACCCGCGTATTTACCTATCCGCATGCAACAGTAAGATTGAATTTCTTCCGGGTAACCGCATGGAGTGGTGAATTACATCCACATGAAGGCCAGGAATTTTCGTGGCAGGCAAATCCCCCCCAGCCCCCCTATATCAAGGGGGAAGCTACGTGTTCAGTGTCACCGATACTTCCCGCCAATGCGCCCATTTTGCGAGCGCTGGAATTGCCCACTCTGTATGCCATCAGCAACGTCGCCGAACTCGGAATTGAGCCATTTCTGACCAGCCTGCAAGCCAAGTTAGATGCCGGTCTGGGTTTGATACAGTTACGCGAAAAAAATCTGTCACGCGCTGAGTTGCGCGAGCTCGCGTTACGGGTAGTCAAGCTGGCACATGCCAGCGGTGCAAAAGTATTGCTCAATGGCGATGTGACGTTGGCACAAGAAGTGGATGCAGACGGTGTGCATTTGACTTCAACTCAGCTCGTGGAGATAACTGAGCGCCCAACTTTGGAATGGTGTGCGGCTTCTTGCCATAGTGCCGAAGAGTTAAGGCGTGCGGAAGCGTTGGGCTGTGATTTTGTTGTGCTGAGTCCGGTGCTGCCGACCCAATCTCATCCGGGGGCGGATCATCTGGGTTGGGAAAGCTTTGCGGCTATCGCGGCCGGTTCATCTATTCCGGTATATGCCTTGGGTGGGTTGACGCATGCTGATATGCAAACAGCGTGGCAGCACGTGGCACACGGAATAGCCTTATTGCGTCAGGCTTGGTGATCGCTGTCCGGGAATTCTTGTATGGGTTGTTCAACGCGATACTCCTCGTTCGCCCATTTTCCCAGATCAATCATTTTGCATCGCTCGCTGCAAAACGGGCGATAGCGATTGGCTGAATCCCAGATATGTTCTTTACCGCATTGCGGGCAGGTAACGATAAGGGGATTCTGGCTATTGGTCATAATGATATTTATAAAAATTTAATTGGCTAAGTCAGGCAAGGCGCGAGCAAAAAATTGCGCCGCCGCATATGCGGTCATAACACGGTGCGGCGGAGCCGTCTGGTGCGGGAATGACCGCGAGCGCTATCTCCCGCAAACGGCTGCTACGCAGTAACGTGTTGATGGCGCATATGCAAGAAGTAATTTTTTGTGAGCAACGCAGCATGACGACGCAAATTGAATTTTTTAGAGGGAGCAGAAAGTCAGGTCGAATGGAACATCGTGATCATACAGCGAAGTCTTGGCGGCGTAGTTTGCCGCGACAAAACGAACATTTAACGCATATTTGTTGGCACTGATTTCCGGTATGCAGGGTAACTCTTTATTAATATGCACGCACAGCATCTGCGCGACTTTCCCTCCTTGCATTTGTTGAAAGCTGCCGTGCAGGGCAGTGAAGTGATGCAGCTTGCCGCTTTCGCGCAATAATCTGAGTACGATAGATAAGCCCTCGTTTAAGGGGAGCATCGGCTTCAGCCAATCCGCCAAGTGCGAGCGCCGCGTATCGCTGCTCTGATGATGCCAGTAATGGTAGGAGGGAAGGTCAAATTCGCATACGCCGCCGGGGATACAGGCACGTTGTTTAATGCTCATCAGCCATTCGTTATCGCGCAAGTGTTGACCGATTTTTCCGCTCATCGACAGGAGGTCAGTGCTGGCATTATCGATGCTGTTTAAAACATTTTCGAGTGCTGATTCGGATATTTCGGGATTAGAGTGTAGTGCGGAAAGTATCTTCTTTTGCCGTTCCAGCTCTTGCAGGAGTTCTGATTTAAGATCAGCACGGGCGGCAACTTCGAGAAGCTCAAACAAAACACCCAGCGCGCTATGATGATCAATGCTCTCCGTGCGATTAACGAGCACTTCTATTCGAGAGAAGAGATCCTCCAGCCGCAGCAGGGTGCGCACGCGTTCATTCAGAGGAAACTCGTAACTAATCATTAAAAATCGAGGTGAGGTTAAATTTGGTTCGAAAAAATAATTTGGGAAGATATATGGAGTATCGCTTGCCGTCAATGGCTTCCTGCCGCTATTGTTAAAAATCGTTTATGCAGCAAATCAACCCTGGCCGATAGTGCTGGTAAATCACTGTCGTTGGTTATGATATCGTCGGCCGCTGAAATTCGTTCGCTGCGGCCCATTTGTTGAACCATAATGGCCTGCACAAGCTCCTTGGTAAGGCCGCTACGCTGCATGGTTCGGGCGATTTGAATGTCTTCGGGGCAGTCGACAACAAGGGTGCGACTAATCCAGTCTTTATAATTCCGACCTTCAAACAGCAGAGGAACAACCAGCAAAGTATATGTCGCATTAGTTGGAGCAGCGGCAAATTGCTGCGCTTGCTTAAGAATAAGGGGATGCAGAATTACTTCAAGCCGCCTTTTTCCGGTCTGGTCTGAAAATATCAGTTCGCGCATTTTGCGTCTATCAAGCGCATCAGTTGCATCAATGAAGTCTGCGCCGAAGGTGTCTCGAATCGCCGGTATTGCCAGGCCGCCGGGTTGGGTCAGTCCGCGAGAAAGTTCGTCGGTATCGATAACGCGTGCGCCAAGCTGCTCAAACAGTGAAGCCACCGTGCTTTTGCCGCTGCCGATACCTCCGGTAAGGCCAATTAACAGGTGCTTGTGGGGGATGCCGGGAATTTTGGCGTCAAGGTCGCTCATGGTGACGCGAAGATTTGCAGATAGCTTTGAGTTAATTGAGCACCCCAAAATAACGCGATCAACCCGCCTCCTGCAAGGTAAGGGCCGAATGGAATCGGGATATCGCGGCCGTGTTTGGCTGCAACGATCAAGGTGATTCCGACAATGGCTCCGACGACTGAAGAGAGCAAAATGACCAGCGGTAGCATCTGCCAACCGAACCATGCACCGATTGCTGCGAGTAGCTTAAAGTCACCGTAACCCATGCCTTCTTTGCCGGTGGTGAGTTTGAATACCCAGTAAACGCTCCACAAAATCAAATATCCGCTGATTGCCCCAATCACGGCATTGGGCAAGCTGGTAAACGCATTCGACATGTTGAAGATAAGTCCCAACCAAAGCAAAGGCAGGGTAATGTCGTCCGGAAGTAATTGTGTATCCAGATCAATGCAGGTCAGCGCGATAAGCGCCCATATTAAAATGAGAGCCGCCAATCCGGCTAATCCGAAACCAAAATGCCAGGCAGCGAAAGAACTTAATGCTCCGCTAAGTAATTCCACAATTGGGTAGCGCATAGAGATGGGTGCATGGCAACCTTTGCATTTGCCGCCCAATAACAGATAACTAATGACGGGGATGTTTTCGAATGCGCCAATTTTGCGGTTGCAATGGGGGCAAGCGGAACCGGGCGTTAACAAGTTGTATGTTGCTTCTGTTTTTACGTCGATACCCGATAGTTCGGCGCACTGCGCTTTCCAATCGCGTTCCATCATTTTGGGAAGTCGATGAATAACGACATTAAGAAAACTGCCTACAATTAGACCGATAACGCCAGCTAAGGCAATAAACAGAGGTGGGAAGGTTTGCAGGTCTTGGAGTAAAGTCATTGCAGTTTCAGATTGGTTTATAAAAAAGGCGCGACCAAAGAATGGAGCGCCTCGAATGCGATGGCAATATGTTACCCGACGGCCGCACCCATTTTGAATATGGGCAAGTACATCGCAATCACCATACCGCCAATGAGCGTGCCCAGTACCACCATAATAACCGGCTCCATCAGGCTGGAAAGCGCTTCAACAGCATCGTCAACCTCGGCTTCGTAAAAATCGGCAACCTTCGACAGCATGTTGTCAATGGCACCGGATTCCTCGCCGATGGCAACCATTTGCAAAACCATGCTGGAGAATACGTTGGTATTTTGCATGGCGACGGTCAGGCTGCTACCGGTGGTGACTTCGCGTTGGATGGCTTTGGTTGCGTCGTAGTAAACAGCATTACCGGCAGCGCCTGCGACAGAGTCAAAGGCTTCGACCAGCGGCACCCCGGCTGCGAACATGGTGGACAAAGTGCGAGTCCAGCGGGCGATGGTGGCTTTGCGCACCAAAGGCCCGAACACAGGGATTTTTAGCAATAAAATGTCCATGGTGCGCTGCAATGATTTGCTGCGTTTCCAAGTGTAAAAGAACCAGTAGAGGCCGCCACCGATGCCGCCGAAAATCGCCCACCACCAGGTGACAAAGAAATCGGACATCGCCATGACAACCAGCGTAGGGGCGGGCAAATCCGCACCGAAGTTTTTGAACATCTCTTTGAATGCCGGTATGACGAAAATCATAATCACAGCGGTGATAATAAAAGCGATGACGATAATGGAAACGGGGTAGAACAAGGCCGATTTGATCTTGCTCTTGATGGCCTGGATTTTTTCTTTATAGGTCGCCAGACGATCAAGCAGGCTGTCGAGAATACCCGCTTGCTCACCCGCCCCGATCAGATTGCAAAACAGGTCGTCGAAATAAAGAGGATATTTGCGGAAGGCTTGTTCCAGACTGCTACCTGTTTCAACATCGGTTTTGATGTCGAGCAGTAAACGCGCAACAGAAGGGTTGTCATGCCCCTTTCCAACAATGTCAAAAGCCTGCAACAGCGGCACGCCTGATTTCAGCATGGTGGCGAGTTGGCGGGTAAACAGGGTCACGTCCTTTTCGGAAACACCTTTGCCCCGCGCGGAGTTTTTCTTGATTTTAGTGACGGTGATACCTTGCCGACGCAACTGTGCAGACACGCTTGCTTCGCCTGCGGAACGCATCTCGCCTTTGATAATTTTGCCGGCTTTATCTTTGCCTTCCCAACTGTATTGGATTTCTTTTGCCGCTTTAGTGGGTGTATTTGCTTTAGTTGCTGTAGCCATGCCGTTTTCCTTACTCAAAAATCGCAATTTAACGAGTGATAGCCATCATTCACACGATTTATTCCAACCAAGTGGATTATAAAGGTATTTTGTATCATGCTTGGCTTTATAGTCTTTGTAAAGCATCAAAAAAAGGTCGCCTTCAATGAGCAGCCGGTTTTTGGGCTTGCTCGACGAATATCTTCGCAACCTTTACTACACGGTCTTGGGTCTGAATAATTTCGATGGGATAGCCGCTTATCTTTAAGCTGGTACCTGCTTCCGGAATGTCCTGAAGGTGTTCCAAAATCAATCCATTCAATGTTTTGGCTCCGTCAAGTGGAAGATGCAGCCCCATTTTGCGGTTCAAATCACGCAGCAATGTGCTGCCTTCTATGAATAGACTACCGTCTTCCTGGCGAAAATATTTGCCTGTTTGTGCGGGAGATTGCGTGGTGAAGTCGCCGACGATTTCTTCCAGAATATTTTCCAGCGTAACCAAACCCAGCAACTCACCGTATTCATCGACGATCAACCCAAGGCGCAGTTGACGCTCCTGAAAGTGTTGCAATTGCATCAGTAGTGTGGTGTCGGACGGGATGAAGTAAGGATCCAGCAGCAATTCTCTCAAATCATCATTGCTGAATTCTTCCCGTTGCAATAGGGAAAGCGTCTTGCGCACATGCAAAATACCAATAATATTGTCCAGTTTGTTTTCGTATACTGGAAGCAGCGTGTGGTGGCACGTTGCCAGTTGTTGCTTCAATAGTTGTGAGTCCGCGTTGATGTCCAAAGCTTCAATCTGATTACGCGGAATCATTACATCATCCACAACGATGCGTTCAAGATCGACCAGATTAAGCAGCATTTTTTGATGCCGTTGCGGCAGGAAATTCTCGGCGGCCAATACCATCATGCGCACCTCTTCCAAGCTCACCGATTGCTTGCTTTGGTCGGTTTGAACTTTAATGTGAAGCAAACCAAGTACTGCCTGCACAATCGTTGTGGCAATAAAAACAACAGGATAAAAAAGTTTGACGAAAAACGCCAAGCCGAAGCTTGCCGATAATGCTACCCGCTCGGGATAGCTGGAAGCTATGATCTTCGGCATGATTTCGCTGAAGATCAAGATGATGAAGGTGATCGTGAGTGTTCCCAAAATCAGCGCGGTGCTGTTAGCGCGGCCAAATATCCGCAACACAATGATCTCGGTGAGCGTAGCCGCGGCCACATTTAGTAAAGTATTTCCGAACAGAATAGAACCGAGTAGACGGTCAGTTTTTGCCAATAAATTGGAAGTAAGCTTGGCTCTCCTGTTGCCTTTGCGAACCAGATGGTTCAAGCGATGCCGATTGAGCGACATCATGCTGGTTTCGGAAGACGAAAAAAAACCGGACAGAATGAGAATGACAACGAGGGCTAAAAACAGCGTAGCCAGTGAAAATTCGTCCAAAGCATGAAGCCTGTATTAAAGAGATGCGCGAAGTATCGGGGAGGGGCCAAGGGGTGTCAAGAGATGGACTTGTCCGATTCCCGTCCACGAATTCGTTTTAGTCCGGCTTTGTCTTGTGTTTGTACGCCCACACAATCATTACTATTCCGGCCAGAACCATCGGTAAGCTCAGCCACTGCCCCATACTAACGCCGTAGGTCATTAATCCGAAAATGCCATCGTCCGGTGTGCGCGCGAATTCACCGATGAAGCGAAAACTACCGTAGCCAATAAGGAACAGTCCTGATACCGCACCTACCGGACGCCGCTTGCTGGAGAACAGCCACAAGAGCGTGAACAGGGCTAGCCCTTCCAATGCAAATTCATACAACTGCGAGGGATGTCGCGGTATATTGTCCACATTGGGGAACACCATCCCCCACCAGCCATCGGTGGGGCGTCCCCACAATTCGGCATTGATGAAATTGCCGATACGCCCTGCACCCAAGCCTGCCGGCACTAACGGGGCGATAAAATCCATCAGTTGTAGCCACACGATTTGGCGCTTATGGGCAAATATCGCCATTGCGAACAGCACGCCCAGGAATCCACCGTGAAAGGACATGCCGCCTTCCCAAACAGCAAGAATTTTGGCCGGATGCGAAAAATAATAGCCGGGGTTGTAAAACAACACTTCACCCAAGCGTCCACCCAGCACAACGCCCAGTACACCATAAAACAACAGATCATCCAGAAACTTGTCGTCCCAGCCTGGGCGATTCAATGTGCGCAAGCGTTTTCGACCCAACAAGATAAAGGCCACAAAAGCAAGCAGATACATCAGTCCATACCAGTGGATGCCAACTGGACCGAGATGAATGGCGACAGGATCGAATTGCGGATGAACGAGCATAGGGCGAATGAGTTAAAATTAGATTTCGAATTATACTTGTATAGTTACTTCAACATTCTTACAAGAGAGAAAATCATGCCCCAATACCGCTCGCGTACTTCCACCCACGGCCGCAATATGGCCGGTGCCCGCTCTTTGTGGCGTGCTACCGGTATGACTGATGGCGATTTCGGCAAGCCGATTATCGCAATTGCCAATTCATTTACTCAATTTGTGCCAGGGCATGTCCACCTCAAAGATATGGGCCAATTGGTGGCGCGAGAAATTGAGAAAGCAGGCGGCATTGCCAAGGAATTTAATACCATTGCGGTCGACGACGGCATCGCCATGGGGCATGACGGCATGCTGTATTCTCTGCCCAGCCGTGACCTGATTGCCGACTCGGTGGAATATATGGTCAATGCACATTGTGCCGATGCGCTGGTGTGTATTTCCAATTGCGACAAAATTACGCCGGGCATGCTGATGGCGACCATGCGCTTGAATATCCCGGTGGTATTTGTCTCGGGCGGGCCGATGGAGGCAGGCAAGGTTAATTTGCAGGGGAAAACCAAGGGGCTGGATTTGATTGATGCAATGGTTGCCGCTGCCGACAGTCGTGTGAGCGACGAAGACGTGGCGGCTATTGAGCGTTCCGCATGCCCGACCTGCGGTTCCTGTTCAGGAATGTTTACGGCCAACTCGATGAACTGTTTGACCGAGGCTCTGGGTTTGGCGCTGCCCGGCAACGGTTCGCTGGTGGCAACGCACGCCGAACGCAAGCAATTATTTTTGCGTGCCGGACGCACTGTCGTCGAATTGTGTAAACGTTATTATGAACAGGACGACGCATCAGTATTGCCGCGCAATATCGCCAGCTTTAAAGCCTTTGAAAATGCCATGACGCTGGATATCGCAATGGGCGGCTCGACCAATACAGTTCTGCACCTCCTTGCCGTGGCGCGCGAAGCGGGTGTGGATTTCACCATGAAGGATATGGACAGACTTTCACGCCATGTGCCGACACTGTGCAAAGTTGCGCCTTCATCTGAATATCACCTGGAAGATGTGCATCGCGCCGGTGGCATCGCGGCCATTTTGGGTGAACTGGATCGAGCGGGTTTGCTTCACGGAGAAGTCAGTACCGTACATAGCAAAACTTTGCGCGACGGACTTAAGCAATGGGATATCGCGCAGACTACTGACGAAGCAGTCAAAAAATTCTTCCGCGCTGCTCCCGGCGGTATTGTTACTACCATCGCTTTTTCGCAATCCATGCTCTATCCGGAATTGGATGCAGATCGCGGCAAGGGGTGTATTCGCGACAAGGCGCATGCTTATTCCAAAGACGGTGGTTTGGCGGTACTGTATGGCAACATCGCGCTGGATGGCTGTATCGTCAAGACGGCGGGTGTGGACGACAGTATTTTGAAGTTTAACGGGCGAGCGCGCGTGTTTGAAAGTCAGGATGCGGCGACGGACGGTATTCTTGCCGATCAGATTGTGGCGGGCGATGTCGTGGTAATACGCTACGAAGGACCGAAAGGCGGGCCGGGGATGCAGGAAATGCTGTATCCGACTTCTTATCTCAAATCAAAAGGTTTGGGTAAGGTGTGTGCGCTGCTCACCGACGGACGCTTTTCCGGCGGCACTTCCGGGTTGAGCATCGGCCATGCGTCACCGGAAGCGGCCAGCGGTGGTGCGATTGGTCTGGTACAGGAAGGTGATCGCATTGAAATCGATATTCCCAATCGCAGTATTAATTTGGCGATTGCCGAAAGCGAACTTATACGCCGTCGTGCAGTGATGGAAGCGAAAGGCAAGCAGGCCTGGAAGCCAGTGGCAGTGCGTGCCCGTAAGGTTTCGGTGGCATTAAGGGCTTACGCGGCAATGGTTACCTCGGCGGATAAAGGAGCGGTACGCGACGTAACGCAAGTGGAACATTGACAGGGTAGTGTGTTATTGAGCTTGCGGGTGGTCGTATTTTTTTCGTAAGGTGACGAAACAAACTCAACCAGCAATTTGGAGAGCCGAATGCAAACCATATTAGTGGCGAACCCGAAAGGGGGAAGTGGAAAGACAACGCTGAGTACTAACATTGCGGGCTATTTTGCATCGACAGGTAAACACGTGACGGTGCTTGATCTGGATCGGCAGAAATCGACCAGCCTTTGGTTGGCGCAACGGGATAGCAGTTTGCCGATTATCTGGCCGTTACAGAGCGAGCGTGAAAAATCAGAAGAGGCGGACGTGCTGGTGATTGACTCACCCGCGGGGTTGCACGGAAAAAATCTGGATCATGCGGTTAAATTGGTCAATAAAGTCATTGTGCCGATTGCACCATCTTTGTTTGATATTCAAGCCAGCTATGATTTTTTGCTTGAGTTGAGTGAAGAAAAGGCGGCACGAAAAGGCCGGATTGAAATCGGCGTAGTCGGAATGCGTATGGCGCCACGCACGCGCGCCGCGGCAACGCTGGAGCAGTTTCTGGTGCAACTTGATGTCCCTGTGCTTGCTTATTTGCGCGAGGCTCAGGTGTATGTAAACGCCGCGTTCGAAGGCAAGAGTATTTTCGATATTCCTCACCATGTGGCCGCTCAGGATATTGAGCTTTGGCGGGATTTGATTAAATGGATCAAGGATTGATTGAGGTTTTGTCAGCAATTATTTGCTCGGTTTCTTCGGGTTGAAAAAGGTGAAGCCAGCAGACATCAGGGGTGACGCAAGTTATAAAGCAGGGGAGTTTATTGGAGCAGTTTCTTTAAGATATTTATTAAAATTTAATATTGTCACTTGACAGCCGCTCAGAATTCAGGAAAATCGGGGGATGTTCGCACAACATACTGGGTGTGAATATGGAGCAATACACCGATAATTTATCAATCACAGAGGAGAAGAAATGAAAGCATTTATCGCGGCGGTAACCGCCACAACACTGTTGACACTTTCAGGTGTAGCTAAAGCAGAGAGTCCTGTTGATATAGCTAAGGCAGCTAAGCTTGACTGCCTGGCTTGCCATACTATTGATAAAAAGGTTGTTGGCCCGGCATGGAAAGACGTATCTGCCAAGTACAAGGGCGACAAGGGCGCACAAGAAACGCTGGTAGCGAAAGTTATCAAGGGCGGCAAGGGCAATTGGGACAAAGTTACTGGTGGACAAGTTATGACTCCACATCCTAATGCAGCGCAAAAGGCAGATATCGAGAAAGTCGTTGCTGCGATTCTCACGCTCTAATAGCTTAGGCGCGAAATTTCGGAAAAGAGCCTACCTTGCCTTCAAATTGCAAGTGAAGCAACGTGAGGGCGAAGTACAAAGCCAGGGAAAAGTCGGTGCTGGGGCATCGACTTTTTTCGGTTTTTTGGAGGCCAAATTTTCATGAGATTGGAGAGTATTTTGAAAAATAGTTGTCTTGCATTGACTTTGATGTGCGGGTTCATATTCGGTTTGGCGGGTTGTAGTGATAAACAGGAGCAGCCACATCCGAATGCCGTAGCTACCACTCCTCAACCGGCTGTATCGCGGCCAGCCGCAGTTGCAACAACACAAGTTCCAAGTGGAGCAATTCCGGACTCGGGAAATTCGAATGAAGCTGGCATGCCAGCCGCAGCAAAAAGAAATAATTGCACAGCGTGCCATTCGATCAATAAAAAGATTGTTGGCCCGGCTTGGATGACTGTCTCTCTTAAGTATAAGGGTGAAACCAAGTTCGAATACAACGGCAAAGAATATCCTCTGGTTGAAGGCTTGATGACGAAAGTGTCTTTGGGTGGTTCTGGTCACTGGGGTTCAATGCCGATGCCGGCAAATGATTTTAAAGGTCTAAAGCAGGCAGACATCAGAGAACTGGTGCTGTTCGTTTTGAGCCTGGCCAAGTAGTCGGTACTTGCGCAAAAAATACCGGCGCAAGCCGGTTTTTTTGTCTCTTTGAATTCTCAGTGTCGCTAATTGACAAGGGATTAAGGGCTACGCATAATCCTGCTGTCCTTCTGTTCACACGATCCTCAACTATGCTACCCAATAAACTTTCCATAATCTTTGTATTAACCGTTTCAGCCACATTGTTTGGTTGCGGTAAAACAGAAACGCAAACGGCATCATCAGGCAATACTGCTGAATTGGTTGTGAAGATAGGTGCCTCCGCACCACTAACCGGCCCTCAAGCGCATATAGGCAAAGACAATGAAAACGGTACACGCATGGCAATTGAAGATGCCAATGCCAAAGGCGTGATCATTGGCGGCAAAAAAGTTCGCTTTGAATTGTTGAGTGAAGACGACCAAGCGGATGGGAAAACCGCAACCATCGTTGCGCAAAAATTGGTGGATGCGAAAGTGAATGGTGTTATCGGCCATCTTAATTCTGGCACGACAGTTCCCGCTTCACGTATCTATAGCGACAACGGGATTCCGCAAATTTCGCCTTCTGCAACATCAATAGCATTTACTACGCAAGGCTTTAAGACGGCCTTTCGGGTGATGACAAATGATGCACAACAAGGAAAAGTGCTAGGCGACTATGCTGTGAAGAAGCTAAGTGCAAAAAAGATCGCGGTGATTGATGATCGTTCTATTTACGGACAAGGCATTGCGGATGAATTTGTGAAATCCGCGCAAGCCAACGGTGCGCAAATTATCGCGCGAGAATACACCACTGACAAGTCGGTCGATTTTGCTACGGTGCTGACTACTATCAAAAGCAAGCAACCCGATTTGATTTTCTACGGTGGCATGGATCCGCAGGGTTCGCCTATGGTCAAGCAATTGCGCGGACTGGGTATGAAGACGCAGTTCATGATGGGAGATGGTGGCTACACCCCAAAATTCATTGAGAATGCGGGGGGGGCTGCCGAAGGGGCTTATGCTTCCTTGCCCGGAATGCCCTTGGACATAATGCCGGGAGGGCGCGATTTTGCGACGCGGTATGAAGCGCAATTCAAGCAACCTATCCAACTGTATGCACCGTTTTGCTACGACGCGGTAAACGTGATGATTGCCGCCATGCAAAAAGCAGGTTCAGCCGAACCCGCGAAATATCTGCCGGAACTGGGCAAGGTGGTATTTGATGGTGTTACTGCAAAAATTGCTTTCGACGAAAAGGGCGATCTCAAGGGGGGCGCAGTGACGATGTACCAAGTGCGCCAGGGGAAGTGGCAAGTGGTAGAGACAATAGGCGGCGTTGCGCCAGTCGCCAAATGACGCTGGATTAACTCCCTCCCCCTTGAGGGGGGAGGGTTGGGGAGGGGGTGAAACTATGCATAAATGTGCCAAGCTTTTACCCTCATCCTAACCTTCCCCCTGCAAGGAGGAAGGAATAAATACAAATTATTTCTGTGGATATTCTCCTTCAACAAATCATCAATGGTCTGGTACAAGGCAGCGTGTATGCACTGGTAGCGCTCGGCTACACCATGGTCTACGGCATTCTGGGTTTGATCAATTTCGCGCATGGTGAAGTGGTGATGGTGGGCGCAATGGTAGCGCTGACCATGCTGCAAACTTTATTGGCCGCCGCGGTTGCTCCTGTATTGGCGATGCTGTTTAGCTTGATAGTGGCAATCGTTGCCTGCATGGCACTGGGTTATACAATTGAAAGAGTTGCTTACCGCCCACTGCGCAATGCGCCGCGACTGGCCCCGTTAATTACCGCAATCGGCGTTTCCATCGTGTTGCAGAATCTGGCGATGATGATCTGGGGGCGTGAATATCATGCGTTCCCGCTGCCGTTTACCAACAGTCTACATGCCTTGGGCGGCGCGATCATTACCGATGTGCAACTGGGAATTGTTCTGGTCGCTCTACTGATGATGGCAGGTTTAATGTTGCTGATTAACCACAGCCGCTTCGGACGCGCCATGCGTGCCGTGGCGGAAAATCCTTCCGCTGCCGCCTTGATGGGTGTGGACATCAATCGGGTGATTTCCGCAACATTCATGCTGGGCTCGGCACTTGCCGCTGTGGCCGGATTTATGGTCAGCGCAAACTACGGTATTGTGCATTATTACATGGGCTTTATGCTTGGCCTGAAAGCCTTTACCGCTGCGGTGCTGGGCGGCATCGGCAATTTGCGCGGAGCGGTGCTGGGTGGCATTGTGCTGGGTTTGATCGAAAGCCTGGGGGCGGGATATATAGGTGATTTGAGCGGCGGCTTCTTCGGTAGCAATTATCAGGATGTGTTTGCCTTCTTCGTGTTGATCGCGGTGCTGGTGTTCAGACCGTCCGGGCTGCTGGGCGAGCGTGTGGCGGAGCGGGCATGAAGTTCAATCCAAAATCAAAGCCTTTGATCGCGGCATTGGCAATAGTACTGCTGGTATTCCCTTTTGTCACAGACGCACTGCTTGGTCACGGTTGGGTGCGCATTGCAGATTTTGCTTTGCTCTATATCATGCTCGCGCTGGGTCTGAATATCGTGGTCGGTTATGCCGGCTTGCTTGATCTGGGCTATATCGCTTTCTTCGCGGTCGGTGCTTACACCTATGCGCTATTGGGGTCGCCGCAGTTCGGCTTGCACTGGCCGATGTGGGCTGTGTTGCCACTGGGCGCATTGCTGGCGTGTTTTTTCGGCGTGTTGCTGGGTGCACCAACATTAAGATTGCGCGGTGATTATCTGGCCATCGTGACGCTGGGTTTCGGCGAGATCGTGCGCATCTTTATGAACAATCTGAATGCGCCGGTCAATATCACCAATGGCCCGCAGGGCATCAGCCTGATCGACCCGTTACAAATCGGCGATTTCTCTTTTGCCAAAACACATGAGTTGTTTGGTCTGGATTTCACCACGGTACATCTGCATTATTACTTGTTTCTGGGCTTTACTCTGCTGGTGATATTTGTCTCATTGCGTTTGCAAAATTCGCGCATCGGTCGGGCATGGATGGCGATACGTGAAGATGAAGTCGCAGCCTCCGCAATGGGTATCAACACTCGCAACATCAAGCTGCTGGCCTTTGCAATGGGAGCGACTTTCGGCGGTCTGTCCGGGTGCTTGTTCGCGGGCTTTCAGGGCTTCGTCAGCCCGGAAAGTTTCAGCCTGATGGAATCAATAATGATCCTGTGCATGGTGGTATTGGGCGGCATGGGCAACATCACCGGCGTGGTACTGGGGGGCGTATTGCTGGTGGTGTTGCCGGAAGCTTTCCGGCATGGCGCTGGGCCGTTGCAGCTGGCCATTATTGGCAAGGTATTGATCGACCCGGAAAGTCTGCGCATGCTGATGTTCGGCCTAGCGCTCATCCTGGTAATGCTGTGGCGACCCGCCGGATTATGGCCTTCCAGCATGCATCGGCGCGAACTTGAACCGGATGAAGCTGTAGCGTATCAAGAACAGGAAACGGTGTATGACGCTTCCAGATAATACGCTGCTGGAATTGTCGGGGGTGTGTAAACACTTCGGTGGATTAACCGCGTTGTCCGGTGTTTCACTGCACATTCGCCAAGGTGAAATCTACGGTTTGATCGGCCCGAACGGAGCAGGAAAAACGACGCTATTCAATGTCATTACCGGGCTGTATCAATTGGACCAAGGCACGTTCAAATTTGACGGGAATGCTTACGTGCGTTGCAAACCGCATCTGCTGGCGCAAGCGGGTATCGCGCGCACTTTTCAGAATATACGTTTGTTTGCCAATATGAGCGCACTGGAAAATATCATGGTTGGACGGCATGTGCGCACGCATAGCGGAATTTGGGGAGCACTGAGCCGTAATGCTTCCGCGCGTGCTGAAGAACGTGCCATCGCCGAGCGCGCGCGTGAGTTATTGCATTATGTGGGTATTCAGCGTCCGGTAAACACGCTGGCGAAAAATCTGTCGTATGGCGAACAGCGCAGACTGGAGATCGCGCGTGCGCTGGCGACTGAACCCAAACTACTGGCGCTGGACGAACCTGTGGCAGGAATGAACGCCACTGAAACCGAAAGTTTGAAAATCCTGCTGCAATCCATCCGCAGCGATGGCATTACCGTATTGTTGATTGAACACGATGTCAAACTCATTATGGGATTATGCGACCGTGTGGCGGTGCTGGACTACGGTAAGAAAATCGCCGAAGGAATTCCGGAAGAAGTTAGACGCGACCCGCTTGTAATTGCGGCTTATTTGGGCGGAGATTCTGATTCCCCTCTCCCGCAAGCGGGAGAGGGGCTGGGGGTGAGGGAAGCCCCATGAAACTTAACTCCCCAATCCTCGAAGTCCATGACCTGAAAGTTTCCTATGGCGGCATTCATGCCCTGAAAGGAATCGATCTAAGCATCAATGCCGGCGAGTTGGTTGCTCTCATCGGCAGTAACGGTGCAGGCAAGACCACCACACTTAAAGCACTTGCAGGGCTGCTTCAGTGTACTGCCGGAAAGTTGCATTACGAGGGTAGTTCGTTGCACCATTTGCCAGCGCACTTGAGAGTAAGCGCTGGCTTGGCACTGGTGCCCGAAGGGCGCGGAATATTTGCCCGACTCACCGTGGCAGAAAATCTGCAAATGGGCGCTTACATCCGCCATGGCGATAAACATATCAATACCGATATTGAGCGCATGTACACCTTGTTTCCCCGCCTCGCAGAAAGGCGCACGCAACTGGCAGGCACGCTTTCAGGTGGCGAGCAACAAATGGTCGCAATCGCACGCGCATTAATGAGCCGCCCCAAGTTATTGATGCTGGATGAACCAAGCATGGGGCTGGCACCGATGATGGTAGCCAAAATATTTGAAACGATCAGGGAAATTTCAGCACAGGGAGTTTCCATCTTGCTGGTCGAGCAAAATGCCAAGTTGGCATTGGAAGCCGCACAACGCGGTTACGTGCTGGAAAGCGGCACCATTACTTTGTCGGGCGAGGCAAAAGAATTGCTCGGCAGTGAAGCGGTACAGCGCGCGTATCTGGGTGCATAGGTTTATTCCAATGCTATTTCAAAAGTGAAATTAGATTTAGCGTAGGGCGCACTTTGTGCGCCATGGTGCATGAAATGCACCCTACGTAATTGCTGTATTGAAATAGAATTAGACTGCCAGCCCAGTGATTTCAGGCGTATCAATCAGCTTTGATATGCCACAGCCGACTGTAACGGTATAATCCGCACTGGTATGGCGCGCCCATTCCCGAATCTTAAATCAACCAAAGGAGAGTAATCAAAAATGCGTAATCTGATCTCTGTTGCTATCGCTTCATTGTTCATCATTAACACGGCGTTCGCTGCCGATTCCGGCTGTGAAGCAAAGGCTGTAAGCAAGGACGGCAAGCCGTTGGCCGGCGCTGCCAAGGCGGCATCAATCAAAAAATGTGAAAAAGATGCGGCTCAGGCGGCAACTCCTTCCTGCGAAGACAAAGCGGTAAGCAAGAACGGCAAGCCATTAAGCGGTGCTGCCAAGGCCGCTTCGATCAAGAAATGTGAAGCGGATGCAAAGAAGTAAGCGGAAATATCAAGGCACCGCAGATTTATTCACCATCCTCGCGTAGGCAGGGTCAGGTGCGTATATTTAACCGGGACTCCGCCTGACCATAGGACAGGTGGCCCTGCGTTTGTTGAAAGGTGGGGACGACAAAACTGAGTAAGTCTGCGTTTCTTTGGATTTGCGTTTAACATCTCAAAGCGCCCCGGCGAAGTTGCCTATTGGGGGCAATAAGCGTAACGCATAACACCGAATGTGGCTTCATGCGGCGTATCCGTTGGTTATGCGCAGGGCTAAGTGACGGCTTTAAACAAGAGCAGATGTTCAATTTATGGGGAACTTGTTAGTTAATCAGACCGATTCCATCCATTCTATTTCAGCATCCTCATTCATTAGTCGCCAACCTGTTTGGGGCGCTTACTGGAAAAAGAACATAATCAAATCTGATCATTACAAACGTATTCTCAAACCGAAGTGTTCTTGAGCAAAATCAACCACAGATTTTGGATACCCATTTAACATAACAGGAGTAGATTAAATCTCGCCTATTTATCTTTTGGCTTGATTTCTTTTATCCGCTGCTCAACAAATGCCTGCAACTCCGGCGTTAAACTCTGCGTATCGATTGCTCGTTTATACGCATCCAATGCTTCCTCTTTTTGTTGGTCCGCTTGCATTGACATGCCCATTCCCATTAGCCATAGTCCGGAAACAGGTGACATTTGCAACGCGTTTTGATAGTACGTTATTGCTTCCTTGTGTCGCCCCTGGCGTTGCAACAGCGCGGCCATGAAGGCTTGGTAATCGGCCATACGTTCGGCGTATGGCAAAGACCTTTCCAGCGTTTCCAACGCCAGCGGCACCGCACCGCGTTCAACTTGCAAGCGGGCGAGTAGCATCGCGAAATGGGTTTGTTTCACATCCTGATCAAGCGCATCTTTCAGCACATTTTCAGCCTCGGCAAAATGCTTGTTCTCTTGCAACACGGAAACCAAGGCTTCGCGCGCTATCGCATGCGCGGGATCAAGTTTCAGCACTAGCCGGTAACCCGCTGCCGCCTCTATTAACTTTCCTTGCTGCGCAAGCAGATAAGCCTTGCGGAATTCGTTCTCGGCTTCTTGCTGCGGGCTCACTTTTTTAATTTGCACACTTTGTGATGCAGCAGGTGCGTGTCGTATCACGGCACTATTGGGTTGATCTTTCTCCGCAGTTTCTGCGGCAACTTTGGATTCCGGCTTAACCTGCTTGACGACAGGTTTGGTTCGGGAAATATCGGGGACAGGATGAAGTGTCAATGCAATAGCGGAAGAGGCTTGTGGGTGTGGCACCACAGCCGAAGTAGCCAGGGGCTGTGAAGCGACGGGTGCATGAGATATCGACAACACCCCGGCAACAGGCGCTTGGGTTACTGCGACTACAGACTTTGAAGACACACCTGACTTCCGAGCACTCAATACGACTGCTGCAACTGCGACAACTAATAATATGGCGACCAATACGTACAGCCGCCATTTTGAGTCAGTTTGAATTGGAACAACTCTTATGGCCTCGTCACCCGTGGCTTCTCTCGCCACGCCGCGTTTATCCAAATCATTTAGAACTTGGTTTATCAGGCTCATTGCAACCAGCCGATGATTAATGCAAAAAGGATCAACATAAACGTCGCCAACCCCGCCCACACCCAGACCATCCAGTCTTTGCTTGCTTCCGGGGTATCCGCCACGGCACGACGCACATGACTTGTTGTTACCTGCTGCTTGCCTTGTCCGTACGCCAGCAGCAATGCTTTGTGGGCTATTATATTGATCAGCCGCGGGGTTCCCCGTGTCACTCGATGCAGCAAGGCAATTGTCCCTTGGTTAAATAATGTTTCACCCTGATATCCTGCCACCAGCAAACGATGGCGCAAATAGCGATCCACTTCGTCTTTTCTTAATCCCTTTAAGTCGTATTGGAAACTGATGCGTTGCCTCAATTGACGCACTGAATTATGTTTGAGACGTTCGTTCAACTCAGGCTGACCGAATAGCACGACCTGCATCAATTTGCGTTTCTCGGTCTCCAGATTAGTCAACAAACGCAACACTTCCAAGCTTTCCAGCGGCATGGCCTGCGCCTCGTCCAGACATACCAACACGCGTTTCCCCTCGCGCGCAAAACTAAGCAAAGTATGCGTTAACTCTTTTAATACTTGATGTTGATCTGCCCCGTTATCAAGCTCTATACGAAACTCACTCGCCAGCGCGAGCAACAAACTGCGCGGTTCCAGATAGGGATTGGGAATATAGGCGGTAATAAACTTTGTGGCGGATTTCGTCCCCTCGACGGAAGCGTCCTGCGTACCAATTGCGGTAGTCGTTGTTCTATCGTTGTTGAGAGTTAACAGAAACTTGCGGCAAAGCAGCGTCTTGCCATTACCCACCTCACCAACAATTTTGATGAAGCCCTCGCCGCTGCGGGCTGCAACAAGCAGGGTATTCAACGCCTCCTGATAATTGGCGCAAGCAAAGAAAAAACTGGTATCCGGCGTTAGCGAAAACGGAAATTCACGTAAACTAAAATGCTCTAGATACATTGGAAATTTCCGTTTAACGAGACATTCCGTTCAATCGATCCCGACTGCGGCTCACCTCATCTGTCCAGTCTTTGTCCTCATCTACTACTGTCGGTTTGAGCAAAATAATTAGTTCGCGCTTGCTCGATGATTTGCTCGTTTGGCCAAAGATGGATTTGACCCATCCCGGCAAGCCTGAATCGGCCACCGTTGTTGATTGGGTCATCAATCCGCCGATTACCACGATCTGGCTGTCTTTCGCACGTATCACACTATCTGTTTCTTCAATAGCAGAAGAAGCCATCTGGAGCGTTGTCCCTCCGCCGGCATCTTTTGTTACCGAGGTAACCTGGCTGATGGAAGGATGAACATGCAGAATGATTTCATCCTTCTCGTTGATTCGTGGTGTTACATCCAATGCTATGCCCGAAAATAACGGGGAATAAATCGGTGTCGGGAGTGTATTACTACCACCTGAAACAGTCGTCGAGGTGCCAGGCGTAAAACCTGTAGCAAATGGCTCGTCAGTCCCCACTTTTAGCACTGCTTTTTGGTTGTTCAAAGTCGAGATGCGCGGGCTTGATAGCACATGAACACTTCCCTGTGTCTCCAGAAAGCTCAACATTGCAGCAAAGTTGTTTGTTTGAAATGCCAATCCAAATAAAGAATTTGAAGACGCATTCGTCGCAACACCAGACAAGCTGGTACCGGGAACCGCCGTGAATAGCGGAGTGGTCATAGTCTGCCCGACACCTCCAACTGTGTTGGTCAGTGTTCCTCCCTGCGCAACAACTCCTCCGGCATAGGTGCCATTTCCCTTCGCACCGATTGCAGCCCAGTTCACACCGGATTGATAACTGTCACTCAAGGTTACTTCGACAAACTTTGCTTCAATAATAACCTGACGCTCTACGGAAAGTTGCGATGCTTTCAGAAACTCGGATACATTGCGTAACTCCTCCGGCATTGCACGCACGACAATCACACCGGACATTCTATTGATCACGACGCTGCGCTCGGCTTGAATAGTGCTATCTTTTTGCGTGATGATGGTGGTTATAGCATCCTGCAAATTTTGCCAGAAATTAAATTCTGTAGATGACTGCTTGGTCGATACAAAGCTTGCGTTGCCTGACTGCGCAGCCGATGCACCCGGAGTTGTTGCGGTTGGTGTCGGGGTTGTTGGCATCGTGGGACTGTAGGCCGTGCCCGCAGTCATACTTTGTCCGGAAGCTTTTACTGCAATCGAGGAAGAGCTATCACGCAATGCCGCAAGATAATCGATTTTGAACAGTCTGATTTGAAGTGTCACGGGTTGAATATAAATATTTTTACCTTCCACTTTATACTCATAACCGTACAATGCACGTATCGTATCCATTGCCTCAAATATGCTTACATCTTTGAGGTTTAATGTAATATTTCCTTCCACTCCGGGTAAAGGGAGTATGTTATAGCGCGTTCCGGAGCCAATCGCGGCGAACACTTCTTTGGCCGGGGTGTTGTTTACGCTCAGATCAAAGCGTGGCTCAAGTTTTCCGTCCTCAACCTTGGGCCGCGGCGTTGTCAATGGTGGCAATAACGCATTATTCACCGCATCCGATTTGCTGGGCACGGTGCTCTCGCTAACCAGCGCATCCATATCTTTATTTATTCTGACCGCAGCATCTGTCTTGATGCCCGGAGACGAGCATGCAACCAAGAAAAGCAGCAACAGCATTAGTAATAATCGCTTCATTTACTTTTCCTCTTAATCCTTAAACTTGATCCATATAATCCGACTCAGTTAATTTGTATTTTTTTATTCTTTGTTGGTTGTGATTGTTCTTTTTTGTCTTGATGCTCAAGTTCGGCCTTATTTAGATGCACTCCGGGAAACAACTCCATAACATGTCTTCCCTGGGTATTTTGCAATACCACGCTGCTTTCACGAACCTCCACAAGTGTAGCATCACCAACTTTCCCGCCCAACGCAACAGTCTCCCCATTAATAACCGCAGCTCGATGCCGGGGTGAAATGAGGATCGACTGCAACCCTTCTTTTTTGGGCGCGGGCACCGCACTTGCAGCAGTGCCCCCCTCCGTGTCCGAAGCATATGGAATCTCGACCGCGGGTTTGGTCGGGTCCGGTAAAGATTCAAATGCATGCGCTGGCAATGCTATGCCTGCCCACATTGTCACAATCAAAATAATTTTATTTACACTCGCAGCCATATCGCATCCAAGCTCAGTGTGTACAAAGTAAGCGTCAATTCAACAGTCGGATAGCGTGTCACATTCATTTTGGCTGCCCCCCAATACATTTGGGTCGGCAATTTCTCCAGTGCCGTCAGGTATTGCATCAAGTCTGCATAACTACCGCGTACGGTAATCTTAACCCCGTGCTTATATACCTGATGATCCAATCCCGGTGATTTAACCGGAACCGCAACCGGAGCTGAGGCAACAGCGCCTGCATCCGGCTTGGCCGCAGGCGGTTCGATCAATGGGGTCGCAGGTAAAGTTTCCAATGCAATCAGTTGCAATCGCTCGTTCTTGTTTAGCACTTGCTCAAGTAACTCGCCCATTTTTTCGGGCGGAACAAGCTTATCCCGGCGCCCCTTCAGATATAACTCATGTTCATCGATCTGTTTTTGAACCGATCTGATATGGTCGCGTAAGGGAGAATTGACGTCATCCTTTTGCGCCTGCATCAAGGCTGCCATATTGGCCTGTATCTCTTTCATCTTCTCCTGTTGCTGAACCACCTGCAAGGAAAGCTTCTTTTGCCGTTCCTGCAATGGATTCAGAAATAAGGCATTGATAAACGACACCAACACGAATGCTGCCGCCGCAAATATCATTACGCGTTCGCGCAATGACATTGCGTCAATTTTTAAAACCGCCTTTTCCAGCCACTCCTTCAGTACCCCGCTCATTTAGCCCCCCCATGCGCTTCAACCGACTGCATGCTGAACTCAACATAATTTGTCACCGGAGCTTTGTTGGGAATTGCCTTCGGTTGCTGCATCTGCAGGGAAGCAAAAGTTTTGCCCTTCATTACTTTCTCTTTGTTCAAGCGCTGAATATAGGATGGCACCAGTTGCGGATTAGTTACCCCGCCATTCAAACTCATTTGAGCTCCGTCACCTTCAATATCAAATCCGGATAGCCATAAGCCGCTCACTACTTGGCGGGCAAACGCGCGCATATATTCCGAATAGCCCCCGGTATTTCCAATCGCTCCGCCCTGTAATGTATCAATAATTTCCTTTTGGGATAACTCTTCAGCTTCAAGTTGTGCCAGTTGATCACGCAGTACCTGATTATTTTTTTCAGGTGAAAAACTATTCGAAAAACTGGAGAACTTAAGTTGCTCAGCCGCGTAAAGCTTGGCTGTTTCTTCAGACAGGCTTGATAACCTGTTGACTTGATAAGCCCCATAACCGTAGAACAATGCGGCTCCGAGCACAATCAACCCCAAAGACTGAAGAATGGTCGTGGTGGAAAAATATTTATTTTTCTTTAAGAATTCGGGATTGAATAAGTTGATCTGCTGACTCATGGCGCACCACTTTCCTGGCGCAGCGCGGCACCGACAGCATGCAATGTCTCGGTAGCAAATTCATTTTCGCGTAAAGCCGGAACTGCACTGAGTTCAAGTTTCCGGGACAGGTCAAGCGGTTCAACCGGCAAGCCCAGTGTATCGGCAAACAAATTGACAAGACCCGCGCCAACCGGTGCGCTTACCAACATGCGAATGAGTGAAACATAATGAAATTGCCGGTCAAAATAATCCATTGAACGCTGAATTTCCAATTCCACGCGCTCAATGTATTGCTGCCGCGCATTTTCGTTCGCATCCTGCAACTGCCCTGAAGTAATATCCAAACGACGGGCCAAATACAACTCTCCGTTGCTTGTGAACGTCAACAACCCGCCTCTTTCATCGAACGCCAATAGTGCCAAGCCTCGTCCATCTGTTTCAAACAGTGCGGCAATATTGCGTTGCGCCAACTCGGGAATATCAATGACCGTAAGATTGATCCCGGCTTTTTCAAACAATGCAATGCGCTTCTTAAGAACTTCATTTGAAGCCGCAATCGCATATACCGATTGGGGACGGTTTCCGGAATTATTGTTGCCGGGAATTTGGAGCAGATCGACGGTGGCTTCGTCGACGTGATAATTCAGCGAGTCTTTAATGCGGTAGCGTATCGCGGTCTTCATCTCCTCGACAGGCACATTGGGCGCGTCTACCATCAATATCTGATACTCGTCTGGCGCCAGCAAGGTTGTAAATTGAAATGCGCCGAGACCGTGCTCTCTGACAAGCCTTTCCAATTCCAGCGACGTAACATTTTGCATCGGATGAAATTCGCACATCACTATTTCAATTTGAGCTGCCGAGCGTCTTACCTTCACCAGATAAACGCCACGCGTTCCGATAACAATACTTAACCAACCAATATTGCGGCTAATACGTTTAAATAAATTAAAAAATTTAGGTGTTTGCATAACTCTCGCGAATCTAATTTAAGAAATGTACATTGTCAATTGTTTTTATAGGAATATATTGAAATCAGCAAGCGTTGCCCCTTTATTTCTATCCAAACTAGACATTGCTGCGCATCTCCAAGCGAAACTCACCCAGTCTTAATTGATTTATCATATAGATAAATCAATTTCTGGCATGCGATAAGAAATAGTTTTCCACTCCTTCAAAATTCGTCAATTCCTGCGCCAATTCGGGCATTCGTGCGCCTTTGTTTTTGCCGAGCGCTACGGCAACAAAATGCCACTCAGGTTTTCCCTCTTTATAATTGATAGATAAAGATCCTTCCGCTATATCGTAGCCTCGCTCATGCGCTACGCGTCTCAATACTTCAAACTTTGGTTTAAAGTCATGTTTGAATTGCATCACAATAGCTATTGCAGGTCTCGATGGCAGCCATTCTTCCAATTTGGATATCCACATCATGCTCACTGCCGACAGCAATGTCAGCAGAATAGCCGCAGGATAAAAACCAACGCCCACCAAAATGCCTATCGCAGAAGAGGACCATATCGACGCAGCGGTGGTTAATCCGCTGATATTGAATCCGTCGCGCATAATAACGCCCGCACCGAGAAAACCCACTCCCGTAACAATACCTTGTATGACTCTGGTGGGATCCGGACCGACCAGAACAGCAGCTTGCCCCCCGTACCAAAAATGCGGGTAACCGGCGATAATCGTGATCGCCGCCGAAGCTGTGCAGACTAGGCCATAAGTTCTCATGCCTGCCGCACGTCCGTGATAGGCGCGTTCATAGCCGACGAGCAAACCCAAGGCCAGCGCGCCCAACAAATTCATAAAAATAATAATATTTGTGGAGACCTCAGCCGCTGACCAATATGCTGAAAGTGTTTCATGGGAAATGAAATTCATACCACAGTCCTTTTCGTTTGGGTGAAGCCGAAGTTTAACGCTAAAACAGAGTGCGTTACCCGCCTTGTGAAAGTTTAACAATGAACTTTTCGGGTTGAAGCTAAACTGCAGTCGTCCACACGCGTCCAGATCGAAACTTGAGCAATCTTTAGATGACAGCCACTTCTTACACTTCGCTTAATTTACCATCCGCATACAGCAGCGCAGCGCATACTTTTTTGCCGGCATAGACTGTTTGCATTGCAGTTCGATATTCCTGCATCTGCGCACGATAACGCGTGCTATTTTCGGGATGCGTCAATTCCGCATCAGCTTCAGTTGATAGCGAAGTGTCTATCTTTGCAGTGCCCAGCTTGTAATCCAGCACCCACACTTCATTTTCAAACTCCACCAATCGGTCAATCCGTTTTAGTTCGCCTTTTGCATTGATGTATGGCATTTCATTGCCGGCGCTTTTATATTGTTGCGGGTCGAAGAAGCGAATAAGGTGAGGATGCTTCAGCAGGTATTGAACCTGCGGCCAGAGGGCGCTCATTTCTTCATGGGGAATTGCAAGGCGTTGCCGGAGTTCGATCTCGTCACTCGCCTGTCCCTCGGTGAGGTATTGAAGCAATGCGTGCAACCATATTCCCCGCTGTTGTTGTGAGGTAGTTCGAGGAGCGCGTTTACCAATGGGGACGATAGCCGGTAATCCAACAGTCTTTTTTGCAGTGATCGTTGCATTACTCTCCACTGGCGGTCTTGGACAAATTAGAGGATTCTGCTGCACACCAGTCACCGCCGCGATGCGGTCATACCATGAGATTGTTTTTTTCTGTTCTTCTTTGTCTGCGCCCTTGCTATTACCGCTGACGATCAGCGCCTGTTGCGCGCGGGTCATGGCGACGTAAAGCAGATTCATTTCTTCGCGGGCTTGTTGGGCGGCATCTTGTTCAAATAGCGGCGCGCGTTTCCTGCCGCGCGAGGCTTGGTCAGCGTACAGGGAAAAATGCAGCGGGCGCTCTTCGTGTGCAGGCCAATCGATCAGCACGTCATTGCCTTCTTTGTTTTTCTTTTCCGCATTCGCATCCGGCAACCAGACGATGGGCGCTTCCAGGCCTTTCGATTCATGTACGGTGTAGATGCGTACTGCATTGCCTGAATCACCCAATTTGCCTTCGTCCGGTGCGTCGTCGCGACTGTCGCGCAATTCGCGCAGCTCTTGCAAAAAACGCGGCAAACTGGGATAGCGTCCTGCATCAACGCTGAGCGCAATTTCCATGAAAGCATGCAAATTGGCGGTGACTTTGGATCGCATTTCATCCGGTATCACTGCGCCGTATCGCGCCAGCACATCCCCTTCAAAGTAAATGCGGTCGAGCAAATCGTGAACAGGCAGTTTGTCGGCAAGCGCAAGCCAGTTCTGCAGGAGTTCGGCGGCACGGAGTAAAGCAGGGGGCGGATTGGGTAACTGCATTAAACGTTGCCACCAGCTTGTTATTATCCCCTCGCTGCCTGATGGATTGTTTTGTGCAATCAGTATTAAATCAGCGTCGCCGCAGGCGAAAATGGGTGTGCGCAGCACTTGTGCCAACGCGAGATCGGCGAAGGGGGTGATAAGAAACATCAGCAGCGCTTGCAAGTCTTCCGCTTCCAAGGTGTCGAGCAAACCACCTCTTCGCGAACTGATAAAGGGAATGTGGTACGCGCGTAATGCCGTTTCGTAAACCGCCAAATGGGTGCGACTGCGCACCAGCACCATGATGTCGCCGTAGGTGGCACGACGTTGTTTACCTCCATCGTTCACCGACCAGTCGCGGGTGATGTTTTGCAGCAGGTCGGCAAATTGGATGGCTTCCTGTTGGCGCGATCCTTCTTCTGCCTCATATCTTGCCGTAGTCAACGGATCACGCAGACGTAGCTCATCATCTTCATTCGTCGCAGTGGAAACTTCGTCTGCAATGGCCAGCGGCAGTGCCACCACGTAACCCGGCAACTCGGAGTGTTCGGCTGTATGCGGTTCAAAATCAACGAAACCTTCGGGATGATCTGAAAATACCGCGTTCACCGCTGCCAGCACAGCCGGTGAATTGCGGCGCGTGTGATTGTTGTGCAACTCATGTGCTGCAAAATTTTCTTTAAGAAATTCACGCGCCACGCCAAACAGGCGCGCATCGGCACGACGAAAACGGTAGATGGACTGTTTGGGATCACCCACGACAAACACAGTGGGTTGGGAATCCACTGCCACTGCCGCATCGAACCACGCGCGCAATATCTGCCATTGCAACGGGTTGGTATCCTGAAACTCATCCAGCAGCACATGCCGGTAGCGGCTATCCAGTTTGTATTGCATCGTCTCGGCGTGTTCACTCTGTTGCAGCAAGCGGCAGAGTTGCCATTCCAGATCAGAGAAATCCATTTGTTGCTTTTGTGCCTTGAGCGCTTGGTAGTGTTTAAGGAATTCCACTCCGCAATGCAACACTGCCTCGTTCAACCGATAGACTTGTTGCTCGGCGAGCTGGTCGCGCAAGGCTTGCAGGTTGTCGAACAAAATATCGCGGGTGAAAAGAAATACTTCTGCATCCTGTTTCCTGGTCGGCTTGAAACTGCGCGGTTCATCTGCCTGGGTAAACAATAGTGGCAATAATTGCTTAAAGCGTTCTCTTCCGGCGTTATCAGTCCAAACACGCTCCAATTCACTCGCTTTGTCTTTTTGCGTTTCTGTACCATTGGCTGCCAACTGTCGCACAAATGCAAACAATATCTCATTGCTTGTGCCACTCATTCCCCAATTGGCAACAGGGTCGCTTTCCATGTCAACTTCAAGACCGGCTCGCAAATTATCCAGCGCAAAGTTCAGCCCGTCGGATCGGCCCTGGGTATAAGCCCACCATTCGGCACGCTTGCCCATAAAATTGAAAAGAAGTTTGCGCGTGTTAAACAGGCCGCATTCGCCGAACAGCCATTGCATGTGTTGCGAAGCGACACTATCCGGTTGCTTACGCATCTGTTCCAACAGTTCTTCCCAGGTTTCGTCCTGCAATGCCGCCGCTCGTTCCAGCAGAGACATGCCATGCATTACGTCCGCATTTAGCGGCGCGCGCTGCATGACTTGCATAAACCAGCCGTGAAACGTGCTGATGGTAATACCGGGTTGAGCCAACAGCACGTTACTGTAAAGATTACGCGCACTTTGCAATTGCGTATCGCTCAAACTTTTCAACCCGCGCTCGGCGAAAAATTTGCGCACAGCCGCATCGTCTGACATCGCCAGATCGCGTAGCCAAAGTTGCAAACGTGCCTGCATTTCCTGCGCGGATTTACGGGTAAAAGTAATGGCGAGAATTTGTGACGGCTGCGCACCGTCCAGTAACAACCGCACAATGCGTGATACCAGCAACCAGGTCTTGCCACTGCCCGCGCACGCTTCCACGACGATGCTGCGCTTCGGGTCCAGCGCGATATGGTTGCTCATACCCACTCTCCCTTGCGGCACACGCCGCGCATCTCGCAATACTCGCACGCCGTAGCGATACCGTTTGCCGGTAGACCTGCACCATTTCGTATATTTGCCATCACGGTTGTGAGACGTTCCGCGTTGAGTTGTGCCAGTTGCGGAACATCCTGTTTGGGTTCAATCAGTTTCACTTTTCCATTTTCGATACTGACAAATGCCGCATCGGCGGCTTCATGTGCGTAGGCATAACACGCAAGTTGCACGTCTTCTCCCGGCTCGCGCAATTTGTTGCGCAGCACTGAATCACTTTGCGTTTTGTAATCCAGCACTAGTTTTTCTTCGCCCCTGACATCCAGTCTGTCGATGCGCCCCCGCAAACGCACCCCTTCCAGTTCCCAATCGAACTCACTCTCCGATTCGCTATAGCGCCAGCCTTGCGATTCAGTTTCGATTTGCCATTCTATGTAGGCGGGTAATGACGTGAACCAGCGCGCAAGCCAGGCATGCGCGGCAAAATCCTGCTGCAACAAGTCGGCAAAAACTTCTTCACTTATCTTACGCAGGGCAGTTACCAACTCATCAACCGGCTGTGCGCTCACTTGTTTATAACGTTCATGGAAGCGTTGCAGAATGATATGCACCCGCTCACCATAATCACGCTTTTCGATTCCTTCCTGTACTTCATCCAGTTCATTCAGACGCAAAATATAGCGTGCATAAAATTGATACGGACAGGCGACCAGGCTGTTATACCCGCTAATGGAGATGCTCTCAGGCACACTATTTTTCCTGGCTTCCGGTGCGGGCTGTGTTACCTGTGGCAAATTGGCCATGCGTATTTCTTCCAGCGCAAGATATTGAAGTAATTCCTTCTCCGCCAGATCATCGTTGTAAGTTAAATAGTGCAAATCGCGCAGCATTTCCAAAAACGGGCTCAGAATCCCCGCTTCGCCGTTGCGATCTTTTTGCCATGTTACCAGCACGCAGTCATTTAAAGTAAGCAGGGCAAGCAAATCATCGCGTTGCCGGGCAGCATGTATACTTCGAGTGGGCAGATTCAAACTGCCGCGCACCGCATCGTTAAACCAGCGCCCGCCATCCTCCACGCCTGGCAGATGATCGGCATCGCAGCCCAGCAACAGGACCGCATCGAATACACGCCAGCGTGTCGCCGCCAAATGTGTAAAACGCACCGTGCTGTCGATACCGTTATCACGATAGGTTTGTGTATCCAATTGCTGCGCCAGCCATCGCCGCCATTCATTAAAACGATAACGACCGTTATCCGCAGCCAGTTCTTGTTGCCACATTTCCAGCGACTTAAGCAACTGCAGGCCTGCTTCATCCCGCTGCAACCCCGTTTCTATATCCAATATGCGCATGCTTTCACGCAGTGCCGCCAACCATTCAGCCAATGATTTTTTATTGTCCTGTTCCAACAGGGCAGATGCTTGGCGCAAACGTGCCAGAGGCTGATGCAATACAACTTCGTGTTCAGCTAATGTAATGAACTTTTCCAGCCCGGCCACTACACCTTGCTTACGCAATAGTTGTTCCAACCGATACACAGCCGCTTTGCGCGCGGACGCAGCCATGTCGGCAAAGATAAATGGCGACTTAAGCAGATCAAGCAAATCGTGATGATAAAAATTGCTTTGCAATGCGTTGAGCCAACGATCCAGAACGGCGCTGACCGACAGCGTGGCGAAAGTCCATCCTGTTTCGTCTGCCACCAGTACCTCTGCGCGTTCCAGCAAAGCGCGTGTGCGTCTAGCCACTACGCGATCTTGCGCGACGATGGCGATATCGCGTTTACCTTGTTGCAGCCATAGGCGAATTTGCATGGCGGCGGCGCAGGCTTCTTGTTCGAGGCTGGTTGCGCCAAAGAAGCGAAGTTTATCGCCGAGAGCCGGAATGTTTTTTTCTTTTAGATAGTAACTTTTGTCGAGTAACGCTACAGCCCTCACCCCAACCCTCTCCCGCTTGCGGGAGAGGGAGTTATCTTGCTCCCCTCTCCCGCAAGCGGGAGAGGGGGTGAGGGCCTGCGCAACAACGCTGGGATGACCATCCAACATGTCTCTTAAATCAAATATTTTTACTTCTGCTCGCTCAGCATATTCGTCAAGAAAGCGTTGTTCCAGCGAACTCCAATCGGAAGTTCGCAACATGAACAATGGTTGCCGTGCCTGCGCCGCGAGCTTTGCCAAGCGCAGTTGATAGGCACGTGCCGCATCCAGTTCATCGCCACTTTGCATCGCGTGCCACAATTCGAACACAAGCCGCGCTTCAAGTTGCAATGTACTGTTCTGCCGTGCCTGATATGCCTGCTGTATGGCAGCAGAAAATGTTTCGGAATCCTCTGGAAGCCTGTTGAGCGAATGCGTCAGTTCATCAAACAACGCCAGCAATTCCTGCGTCATACTCCACAAGTCCGACTGTTCAAACCATTTCTTGTCACGCAGCAGTTGGTAGAGCAACGCACTGCGCTGGCTGTCCGTTACCAGAGGCGCATCCAGCGGAATAGTTTGCGCCCATTCGTTCAAGGTCACCAGTTGCGGAAGTAACAGTGCGGGCCGTTGCGATGACCTCATCAAAGCTTGTGCCAATGGCCCGGCAACATGCAAATTGGGGAGCAGAACGGCGATGCCGCGAAGATCTGGAATTGCTGCCGCATGCGCGTTCAGGATGCGCCGGGCAATAGAGTCGAAGAAGTCGGCTGAGGTACTCACCGTTTCAGCAGATTTAGTTTGTCTTTCACTTTAAGCCATGCGTCAGCATCGGCCGGCGCGTCTTTCTTGCCGATGATAGGCTGCCATAATTTGGCGAGTTCGGCATTCAGCGCGATGAATTGGCGCTGCTCTTGCGGCACATCGTCCTCGGCAAAAATCGCATTCGCCGGACATTCCGATACGCACAAAGAACAGTCGATACACTCATCCGGATCAATCACCAGAAAGTTTTCGCCCTCGCGAAAACAATCCACTGGGCAGACTTCCACGCAGTCGGTATATTTGCAGCGTATGCAATTTTCGGCAACAACGTAGGTCATTTGACTCCTCCTGCAATCAGTGCGACAAACCGTGCAGCCAATGTCTATACAGTTGCGTCGCTATTCGGTGCAAGTCGGGCAAGTTATCCGGTATCTGCAACTGCATCTCCTGTGCCGATTGTACCGCCGGACTGCCGATATTGGCAGCGATTTCATTTGCGCCAACATCGCACCAGTCGTGGATCATTTGCGCAGTCATTTCGACGTGGCATTGCAGCGCGAGATGTTTGCCGAGGGCATACCCTTGGTTCGCGCAATGCGCGCTGGAGAGTATATGTACCGCACCCTGTGGCAAGCTAAATGTTTCGCCGTGCCAGTGAAACGAGTCGAACGAGCGAATGTCGCCAAACCACTCGCGCGCAGTATCATTGTCAGACACCGCAACTTTACCCCAGCCTAATTCTTTCACCGGATTCTTGCTCACCACGCCGCCCAGCGCTTTTGAAATGAGCTGACCACCCAGGCAATGTCCGAACAGGGGGATATCGTGTGCAACCGAGTCGCGGATCAACGGCAGAATAAACAGAATCCAGGGCAGATCATCGTTCACGCTCATTGGCCCGCCCATAAGCGCAATGCCAGAGTATTCACGGGCGCTTGTCGGAACGACATCGCCCTCGTCGATACGAATAAGCACCCAGGGGATAGCGTGCTGATTCAGAAATTCCGCAAAAAATCCTGCTCCCTCGGTCGGAGAAAAGCGAAAGATGGCGACGGGTTTCATAATTTGGATGCGGGGAAAAGTGAAAGGTTAAACGTGAAGCAGAACATGCCAGACAGGCATAGTGGCGCAAAGCGCCGGGTGGTCATCACGTTTCCCATTTCACTTTCTCCTTTCCCATTTCACTCTAGAGTCTTGTCTCTTTCAATCAGCGCATACGCCGAGTGATTGTGAATAGACTCGAAATTTTCCGACTCGACAATGAAGGCTTCAATGCGCTCATCCTTGTTTAATGCCGCGGCGACATCGCGTACCATGTCTTCGACAAATTTTGGATTGTCATAGGCACGTTCAGTCACAAATTTTTCATCCGGCCGCTTTAATAAGCCATACAGTTCGCTGGATGCCTGCTCTTCGGCAAAACGAACCAACTCTTCGATCCATACCGAGCGCTTGGTGCGAACAGTGAGGGTCACATGCGAACGCTGGTTGTGTGCGCCGCGCTCGGATATTTCTTTCGAGCATGGACATAGACTGGTCACCGGGACTAGCACTTTCATGGTAAAGTGGTATTGACCGTCTATAATCTCACCGGTAAAAGTTACATCGTAATCAAGCAGACTTTGCACGCCGGAAACAGGCGCGGTCTTGTTTACAAAATACGGGAATGACATTTCAATGTACCCGGATTTCGCTTCCAGCTTTTCCACCATTTCCCGCAGGATACTTTCAAAAGACTCGACGGAAATTTCGCGTCCGTGCTGATTCAATATCTGCACAAAACGCGACATGTGTGTGCCTTTAAAATTATGCGGCAGATGCACATACATGTTAAAAGTGGCGATCGTGTGCTGCACGCCAACACTTTTGTCTTTAACAACAACAGGGTGGCGTATGCTCTTGATGCCGACCTTGTTAATCGCCAAGTGGCGCGTGTCCGCACTGTTTTGTACGTCAGGAATGGGCGAACTCATTATTAACTTTCAGTAAAATATGTAACTCAGATTATAACGTTTATCCGACAAAATTAGTCAAGTTATTTATCTCGTCCATCCGTATTGTTGTGAATTGCCAAGCGGTCAACGAATCGGGAAATGGAGTTTATCAATCCGGCAGAATCCAAGCCGCTGTCAGCCAACAATTTTTTATGCTCTCCCTGCTCAATAAAGTGATCTGGTAACCCGAGGTGGAGCACCTGCACTGCAATGCCGTGTTGAGACAGACATTCCGCTACCGCACTACCCGCACCACCCTGTATAACATTCTCTTCCACCGTCACCAGCAGAGAATGTTCACGGGCCAGACGCAGCACCAATTCTTCATCCAGCGGTTTAACAAATCGCATATTCGCAACACTGGCATCTAACTGTTCGGCGGCTTCCAGCGCCGGAGCCAGCATGGAACCAAAAGCCAGAATTGCCACCCGCGATCCCTGACGGCGCAACTCGCCTTTGCCCACCGGCAAAAATTGAAATGCTTTTTGTACCTTGGCACCAATACCATTACCACGCGGATAACGCACCGCTGCCGGAGTACCCAAGCGATAGGCGGTAGTCAGCATTTGCCGACATTCATTCTCGTCGGCCGGTGTCATCACGGTTATATTCGGAATGCAGCGCAAGTAGCTCAGATCAAAACTACCGGCATGCGTTGCACCGTCTGCCCCCACCAGTCCACCCCGGTCTATTGCAAAAACTACCGGCAAATTTTGAATCGCGATATCGTGAATAAGCTGGTCGTAAGCGCGTTGCAAAAAAGTGGAATAGATCGCCACTACGGGTTTGAAACCGTCGCAGGCTAACCCGGCCGCGAAGGTGAGCGCATGTTGCTCGGCAATTCCCACGTCAAAATAGCGCTGCGGAAATTGTTCCGCAAATTCGACCATGCCCGAACCTTCGCACATCGCCGGCGTAATGCCGATCAGCTTATCGTCGGCAGCGGCCATATCGCATAGCCATTCGCCAAATATATGGGTGTAGGTTTTCTGCACCACAGGTTTAGTGACAATACCTTGCGCCGGATCAAATTTACTGACGCCGTGATACAAGACGCAATCTTCCTCAGCTTGGGCATAACCCTTGCCTTTTTTAGTAACAATATGCAGAAACTGGGGGCCCTTCAAAGCGCGAATGTTTTGCAGTGTGGCCACCAACGTATCGAGATCATGCCCATCAATCGGGCCGATGTAATTAAAGCCCAACTCTTCAAACAAGGTTCCCGGCGTAACCATGCCTTTGACGTGCTCTTCGGCGCGCTTGGCAAATTCCAGCACAGGCGGCATACCCTTCAAAACCTTCTCGCTGCCGCGACGCATCGCCGCGTAGAATCTGCCCGACATCAGCTTGGCAAGATAATTATTGAGCGCACCTACAGGTGTTGAGATAGACATATCATTGTCATTCAAAACCACCAGCAGATTCGCATCCAGCGAACCCGCGTTATTCAGTGCCTCGAACGCCATGCCACCCGTCAGCGCGCCGTCACCGATAACAGCGACCGCACGGTTGTCATTACCCGCAAGCCTTGCTGCTACCGCCATTCCCAGTGCTGCCGAAATCGATGTGCTGGAATGTCCGGTGCCGAACGCATCAAATTTACTCTCGCTGCGTTTGGGAAAGCCGGAAAGTCCGCCAGCCATACGCAAAGTATTCATCGCCTCGCGGCGGCCTGTCAAAATCTTGTGCGCGTAAGTCTGGTGCCCTACGTCCCACACCAGCTTATCGTGCGGCGTGTTAAAGACATAATGCAAAGCAATGGTAAGTTCGATCGTGCCAAGATTGGACGAAAGATGCCCGCCGGTTTTGCTCACCGATTGGATTAAAAAGGCGCGTAATTCATCGGCAAGCTGCGGCAACTGTTTGCGTTCCAGCAAGCGCAAGTCGCTCGGCGAATTGATGGTTTCGAGTATTGTCGGGTTAGTAGCGATCAAAATTTTCTCATTACAATGAAATCGGCCAATTCGTTTAAACGCCTGGCCTTGCTCCCAAACTCCTTTAGCGACTCCAATGCTTCATGATGAAGCTCATTCGCCATTCTTCGGGCCTCCGCGACACCCAGCAGCGTCACATAAGTCGGTTTGTCGTTATAGGCATCTTTGCCTGCAGTTTTACCCAAAGTGGCCGTATCGGCTTCGCTATCGAGTACATCGTCTACCACTTGAAATGCCAACCCGATACATTTGCCGTAACGGTCAAGTTTGTCAAGTTGCGCTTGGGTTAGATTGCCGCAATATGTGCCTAACAATACAGCCGCACGAATAAGAGCGCCCGTCTTATGAATATGCATCTGTTCCAGTTCGGGCAAAGTAAGCTGTTTACCCACGCTGGCAAGATCAATGGCTTGCCCACCGGCCATGCCCCGTGAGCCACTGGCCACTGCCAGCAGTTTCACCATTTGCAATTGTTTGGCAACGTCATCGCTCAACTGATGTTCGGACAATAACTGAAATGCCTGACTTTGCAAGGCATCGCCCACCAGCAAGGCTGTTGCTTCATCGAACTCGACGTGACAAGTAGCCTTGCCGCGACGCAATACATCGTCGTCCATGCACGGCATATCATCATGAACCAGCGAGTAGGCATGGATAAGTTCCACTGCTGCCGCAGCAAAATTAACACGGTTCAAGTTGGCTCCCGCCAGTTCACCCGCCGCAAACGCAAGCAGAGGCCGCACCCGTTTGCCGCCATCCAGCACGCTGTAACGCATGGCCGCGTGCAAACGCTGCGGCACGATATCTGCCGGGGGCAGCAATTGGCGCAACACTTCTTCGAAACGTTGCTGATGCTCACTTAGCCAGCTTTGGAAATCAGGCATCGCTTGCCTTGGGGGTATCCACGAAATTTTTCATTACGCCATCTTCCAACACGCGCACTTGTTGTTGCGCATCATCCAAACGTGTACGACATTGCTTCAACAAATCGGCACCGCGTTGATAAGCCGCCAGCGAGTCCTCCAGAGACAGCTTGCCGGACTCCATATCCGCCACCACTTGCTCCAACTCAGCCACTGCCGCCTCGAAAGATAATGCCTTGGGGGTCTTTCCGACCATCTTGTTCATTCCCGTCGCCAAAGATTGTCATTTTACCCAATGCAGGCTCGTTACAGCAATTTTTGTATGAATAACTATAGAATTCATAATCCACTGCGTATAACTGATTCACGGAGAGTTGCTAAATGACGAGAACTATTTTTGAAATGCCAAATGAGATAAAAGCACGTTTAATTGAAAGCCTGAAACGCGACGTTGCGCGCCTCCCGCAAGATGCTGAATTTCACTTGGCGACTGGCCGTTGTCTGGCAATAAGATTTCAATAACGGTTCAAAACTCTTCGTCGCCAGCCTCTTTTTGGCTGCGTACAGCGAGGATAAAAACTGTATCGATTTCGACAATGTAACGGTACAAAGCCACATAGCCATGTGAGCGACGTCCGATTATTAGTTCACCTTTGTCGTTATTCGCGGGGCGACCAATCATTGGGTTGTGCTCAAGTACATTAATTGCCTCGATAATCTCCCTAATGCGCAACGCTGGATTTTCAGCCTGATAATGGGCAAGGTGATCGAGGATACGCTCAAAATCATCGCCAACTTCGGATGCCAACTCAATATGCGACATCTTCAGCGTGCCAGTTTTCGTGCTACCGGGTGCTTCACTTTTTTATTGGCAAGGCGATCTTCCAGATATCCGCGCATCTCCTGCCACGGAATCGTTTTTCCGGTGGCAACAATACGGGCGTAACGATCCTCGGCAACGGCATCAAAATCTGCACGCAGATCATCTTGCTCCGTCTTTTTTGCAATGGCCTCAAGAATGAAACTGTGCGTGGTTGTTCCAGAACGTTTTGCAGCTGCTGCAACACGCACTTTAAGTTCTTCCGGTAAACGTATGGTTGTTGTTGACATAGCTGCCTCCAATAATTAAGGGATGGCCCACTGTAGCACATAAGTGCTACAGTGGGCCATCCCTTCTCTTTAGGGACGATTTCCGAAGCTGGTGTGGTGATGGTCATATCCGACCGCAGTGGTCTATGCTGGAACGAAAGTATAGGCAATACTTGAGAGGCTGAAATAGAATACATAGCCGTCAGAGGAGTCGGTTGTTAGCGAACTGGCATTGCCAGCCACAACCGGACAGTGCGTGTTTTTCTAAATTAGCAGGTTTAGAGGAGCAGTCGTTCAATGTGTAGAATGTCAGCGAATCATTGGAATCAGTGGCTGAATACGTAAAGGAAACGCACCGATGAGCCCAGTCGGCCAGTATAGAGCCATTCACGACATATAGTTTTTAAAGTGATACCAACGATGAATGTCACCTGTCAAGACAAAATCAAAGGAGACTCAATAGGCGCACACATCACTGGCACTATATAACTATGGAGTTTCGAGATGTTACATGCATCAGTTTATGATTTATTCAGAGCTAAAAGAGTATTCGGTGGCCTTGATGGTTTGCGCTTTTTTAGCATAGCTGCCGTCTTATGGCATCATTCCCCCGGCAATTATTTAGAAGCGCACTTTCAAGCTGCGAGATATGGTTTTCTAGGAGTTGACCTGTTTTTTGTAATCAGCGGTTTTTTGATTGTCACTCTGTTGCTTCGGGAAAGAGAACTTAACGGCAAAATTTCATTGCAAAATTTCTACGTTCGCAGGACGCTAAGAATATTTCCGCTATATTATGGCGTCATCATTTTCCTGGCGCTTTTTTATTGGCTATTTAACAAACAATCCCTGCCTGGGCAGGCGCTTATTAACGAGTTACCTATCTATCTTTTGTATCTTGGCAATATATTTCCTGTGCAACTAGGGATTGTCTGGAGCCTGGCTTCGGAAGAGCAGTTTTACCTCGTATGGCCCTTCATTGAAAAGAATTTCAGGCAATACATCTTTTATTTTCTCGCTTTTGCTCTGGCAATTAATCAACTAATCAATTTTCAAAAGGCAAATATAGCCAATTGGATGGGAATGGAGCGATTACAGGATCTTTCCATCATGCAGGCGACTTTTACTCCGATTCTTTTAGGAGTGCTTCTTGCACATCTCTTGCATCGTGTTCAAACTTTTACTCGCATCGAAAAATTGATTTCACACAAATACTCGTCACTGGCATGGCTTTCGGTTTTAATATTTACCCTGTTTCTGCTACCGGCAGACATATCCGGGTTTCCTCGGTTGATGGTTCAGATCATCTTGATGACATTTGTCGGCTCTGTGGTAATCACCGAGGAGCATCATTTAATGCCTGTTTTAAAATTTCCTTTAATTGCCCGCATCGGTGCGGTCAGTTATGGCATTTATCTCTTTCATATCTATGCGATATCAGCGGCAGGAATATTGTTAAAAAAGTTTGGAATTGGGTCTGGACTGCTTACCTTCGTTGCGGCTTTTGTTATTTCAATTTTGTTGGCTGAAGTCAGCTTTCGTTACTTTGAAACGCCATTTTTAAGGCTGAAAGCCAAGTTTTCAATCGTCCACCAGAAACATGCCTAAGATAGTACGCATTATTAAATGGAACTGACTGATCTTTAAAGCAACATTAGCTTTTCTCTACGGCGAATAGTTTCAATTCGCTAGATTTCGTTAAGGGAAAGTTAATTCTGATTATCAACTGGCACCTAAATCTTCGGACTATCTGGTGGCCCTCAATATCACTACATCCTATTAAGTGAAGATATGCTACCGCAGCGTAAAACGGTCTCTAAGAAGCTCCAACTTGAAGGTCAGGAGCGAGTTGTTTGCTGCCCTGCCAGAAGGACTGCTTTCTGGCATTCCTATTTCAATATCTAGTTTCTGCTGTGGGTTAGGTTGAGTCAGTCAAGCCCTCTAATTTTTTACAAATTGAACGGCAATAATATGCTGCAAATCCGCCTCTCTGATATCTTACCTTGTTGGTCGGGTGTGATTGAGGGGGCAGAGGGTTGCCAAGTTCCGCTGTGCCATTTCCTGCTCTTCCCCGATTACAAATCAGCGCCAAAAAGCGGCAGGTCAATACTAAACTTGTCCGAATTATCGCAATCAATAACGGGCAGTTTTAAGTAGATTCGCGATCACCGCGAAAATTCACCTCGTGAATCTGCACATTCATTCCTACTGTCGCGCAATTCCAGTTGCCCCTGCTTCCAATATCAGGGACAATCCGTAATCTTGTAAACCGTATTCACAGAAAGACGTGGGTATGTCCGAAATCGGCACACTAAAGCAATTTGATCCGGTCTCAGCGCAGCCGCCATTGCGCTGGTATTTTGATTCTCAAGTATTGGATATTGAGCAGCGCGTGCTTTTCGATGTCGGGCCGAAATACGTCGGTCACGAATTGATGGTGCCCAATCTTGGCGATTATCACGTGGTTGATTGGATGGACAGCGCCAAGATGTTGGTGCGCAACGAACACGGTGTGGAATTACTTTCCAACATCTGTCGCCATCGGCAGGCCACTATGCTGCAAGGGCGCGGCAGCGCGAAGAATATTGTGTGTCCGCTGCATCGCTGGACTTACAAGACCAATGGTGAGTTGCTCGGCGCTCCGCTGTTTCCCAACAATCCCTGTTTGCATTTGAATAAATCCCCATTGCAAAATTGGAATGGTTTGTTATTTGCCGGGCAACGCGATATTGCTAAGGATTTGGCGAATGTACCCGCCTTCAAAGAAATCGATTTCTCCGGCTACATGCTCGACCGCGTGGAAGTGGACGAATACAATTTCAACTGGAAGACTTTTATAGAAGTCTACCAGGAAGATTATCATGTCGTGCCCTTCCATCCCGGCTTGGGGCAGTTCGTCAATTGCAACGATCTGGCTTGGGATTTCGGTGAGCAATACAGCGTGCAGACAGTCGGCATCAACGACCAGTTGCGCAACCCCGGCAGCGCGGTTTACGCCAAATGGGCGGAGCAAGTGCTGCGCTACAACAATGGAACAATCCCCAAATACGGTGCCATCTGGCTAACTTATTATCCCAACATTATGGTTGAGTGGTATCCCAATACTTTGGTGGTGAGTACCATTGTTCCCCGCGGAACAGATGCCTGCACCAATATCGTGGAGTTTTATTATCCCGAGGACATCGTGCTGTTCGAGCGCGAATATGTTGATGCAGAGAAACAGGCTTACCGCGAAACTGCAGTGGAAGACGACGTCATCTGCCTGCGTATGCACCAGGGGCGTCGCGCCCTGTACAAACAGGGAATCGAAGAAGTTGGCCCGTATCAATCGCCAACTGAAGATGGCATGTTGCATTTTCATGAATTCTTGCGCCGCAATCTTGAGCCTCACCTTTGATGGCTGTTCCTCTGCAAGAAAAGTTTAGCCTCACTGTAGGGTGCATTTCATGCACCATGGTGCATGAAATGCACCCTACAAAACTATGAGAATGACGAATTAGCATGGGGGCATTATGGATGCTGGTTGCGGGCCTTCTTTTTGCCTGCATGGGCGTGCTAATCAAGCTTGCTTCTGCTCACTTTTCAAGCAATGAGATCGTATTTTACCGTTCCTTCTTCGGGCTGCTGCTCGTGGTGGCAATGATGATCCACCAGCATACTTCCCACGTCACGGCTCATTGGCGCAGTCATTTGTGGCGCAGTCTTTCCGGCGCCATCGCCATGATGTTGTTCTTTTACTGCCTCACCACCTTGCCTTTGGCAACAGCGATTACGCTAAATTACACTTCCTCGCTCTTTCTTACCGTGCTCACGCTGGTCGTATTTAAGGATCGCTTTCACTTGCCTGTTACCGTGAGCCTCGGGCTCGGCTTCTGTGGAGTTATATTGCTGCTGCATCCGACACTTGAGCGTGAACAATTCATCAGTGGACTGATGGGGTTAGCCTCCGGATTCCTTGGCGCGGTCGCACTTCTTAATGTGCGCCAACTGGGACAACTCGGCGAACCCGCTATGCGCGTGGTGTTCTATCTCAATCTCGTGGCGACGCTTATGAGTGGAATAGTGATGACGCAAAATGAAGTTCATTCTGTCTCATTGAACAATCTGCCCTTATTAATTGCGATCGGCGCTTCAGCCACGCTTGCTCAAATTGCACTAACGCGCGCCTACAACCTCGGCCATACCCAAGTGGTCAGCTCCCTGTCTTTCAGCACCATTGCTTTCGGCAGTCTGTTTGGCCTGATATTATGGAAAGAGACACTCCCCATCAGCGGCTGGATCGGCATTGCGCTCATCATTGCCAGTGGTGTGTTAAGCTTAAAACTATCTCCCAAGCACGAGGCATGACTTTATGATTACTATTGAACAAACAAAAAACACCCTCAACGTCGCCGTTATGGGTGAATTCACCATCGCCGATTTCAAGCAGTTTGAAGAAAATACACTTTACAAGCTTAAATCTCCCGGCGAGATCGATCTGATATTCGATCTGCGCGGCATGATTAGTTTCACCGCAGACGTTGCATGGGAAGAAATCAAATTCTTCAGCCGTCAACATAACCATGACTTCAACAAAATAGCCGTTGTCACCGATGACCAATGGCTAACCTGGCAGGCTTGGCTATCGCGCTTATTTGTAGATGCTGATATTTGCGCATTCCGGGATTACGCAGAAGCAAAAAATTGGATTGAAAGCTAGACGGCTCTGCAAGACAGGCAAAATGAGATTTCTCAGCCGAGCCAAAAATTCAGAACCGTCCCTTCCCGGCTTTCTCTCACCGGGATTGTCGGTATGCGGACTGGCACTTGCCCTCTCTGCCTGCGTATATGTACCCGTTGTAGATGCACCTGATGCCGCATCAGCCAGTTGCAATACCTATACCAAATCAATGTCGCTTGATACCATTCAGATGCAGGGAAATATTACTGTCTACCCCGGATGCAACAGCAGGGACTGCGCTGCTGCCGTACTGGCATCGGCAGTCGTCGTTACCGCAGGGAGCGTACTTATTTCCGGCAGCATTGTACTGACAGGCAACACCATACACTGGCTGGAATATCAGGGTACATGCAGCGATGGCTATCTAAACAGGGCCAAACAATCATTTCTTGCCACGATCGGACAAGCAAAACCGGCTGAACCAGCCGAAAAGGGGAAGTGATTTACAACACAGTACCGTCGTCCAACCGCATGGGTTGGTTCGATATGGGGAAGGAATATTATGCATTCAGAAAAACGCCGAGAAAGACGGGCCGTTTATACACATCAACCCAAGGGAAAACTTCAAGTCCTGCAGGGTGACCAACGTCTCGATGTTTATACCGTGAAGGATGCATCGCAGTCAGGACTACAGTTGGAAGTCGGGACACGGGTAAATGCCGGGGAAAATATTCTGGTACGTTATTGGAGTGATGAAGTTGATATAAAACTAAACGGTACCGTTATGTGGAGTTCGATACGCCCCGGTGAATCGAAAGAACGTGCGGAACAACACAATTGCGTGATCGGCATAAGATTGGCCAGCCCCTCGCTTCTGCAAACTTTTTGGTGAAATCTGAATTTTGAAAATCTTGTCCGTTAGCATGCAAATTTTAGGCTTGATGCTTTACTACGCTTATTTAAAGTAGTAGAACCCTCTATTGCTTACGTGAAAATTGAATATGTCTAAACGCAAAAAGCATGGATACCCGGTTTTAATCATTGGCGCCGGACGCGGGGGATCCGCTTTGCTTGAGATATTTCTGGAAGACAAGTTGGTGGAAGTTCTCGCCATTGCCGATTCCGACTCTAATGCCCCCGGTATCCTACTGGCAAAAAACCATGGAATTCCCACTTTTGCCAATGCTACCGAAGCATTTCAGGCCTGCAAAAACTATCCGGATTGCATCGTGTACAACTTATCGCATGATGAAACAATTACAGACGAAGCTGTAAAAGTATTCGGTACCGGCAAAAGAGTTGCAAGCGGCGCAGAAGTGAATTTATTCTGGCAAATGGTAACCAATCTGAAGCAGGTTAAAGTTGATCTCGAAAAAAGCCAGAGTCAATTGCAGGCAATTATCCAAAATGTGATGGACGGCATCATCACAACCGATGAGAACGGAAATATTCTTGGACTAAACCCCGCTGCCGAGCAAATTTTTGGTTACAACACCGCGGATATTTTAGGCAAAAGCGTAAAAATTCTCGCGCCCGATCTATACCGGAGTGAAAATGAATTTTTTGTAAAACGATATAACGAAGCAGGCGTTGCAAAAATTATTGGCGCTCGCTCTCAGGAGGTGCGGGCTGTTCGAAAAAATGGCGAGCAATTCCCGATGGAACTCTCCGCTTCTGAAATGATATTGGCCGGTCAACTCTATTTCGTCGGCATTGTGCGAGACATAACCGAACGCAAATTGACGGAAGAAAAAATTGCACGTTTAGCCCACTTCGATTATTTGACCGGGCTGCCCAACCGGGCATTTTTTCTGGACAACCTCGATCATTCGATTGCATTGGCAAAGCGGAATAATTACAAGGTCAGTGTCTTGTTTCTTGATTTGGATGGTTTTAAACAAGTTAACGACACGCTGGGACACGATGCGGGAGATCTGTTATTACGGGAAGCTTCATTGCGCCTGAAAGAAGTCATCAGAGAATCCGACACCGTAGCGCGTGTGGGAGGTGACGAATTCATTTTCGTATTAAATGAAATCGGCAGCGCAGAAAATGCCGCATCTATAGCGAAAAAAATAATCGCAGCTCTTTCCGAGCCATTTGAATTAAATGGGCAACAATGCAAGATTGGTGGCAGCATCGGCATTTCTATTTATCCGGATGGGGCCGCCAATCCTGAAACTTTGATCAAGCAGGCAGACGATGCAATGTATCTGGCAAAGCAAAGTGGAAAAAACGCTTACCGATTTTATTGGGATGTCCCCCAATAACACTAACACGATTCGGTAATACACAAAATAAAACCCGCTTTCGCGGGTTTTTTTCACTGCACAAACAAGCCGAATTACTTCAACTTGGTTTCTTTGTACAATACATGCTTGCGCGCAACAGGATCAAATTTTTTGATTTCAATTTTTTCCGGTGTTGTACGTTTGTTCTTGTTTGTAGTGTAGAAATGGCCGGTACCGGCGCTGGATTCAAGTTTGATCTTTTCACGCATAATTCAGTACCCCTTAGATTTTTTCGCCATTTGCGCGCAATTCGAGCAACACGGCATCAATGCCGTTCTTGTCGATAGTGCGCAGCGCGGCATTGGTCAGGCGCAAAGACACCCAACGATTTTCAGATTCGACCCACAGGCGACGGCGCTGTAGATTCGGCAAAAAACGACGCTTCGTTTTATTGTTCGCGTGGGAAACATTGTTACCCACCATCGGGCGTTTTCCCGTTACTTGACAGACACGTGCCATGACTCAACTCCAACCAGTTTTTCAAAGAGGCGCGATTCTACCCTAAACCATTTCCCTGTTCAACAATTTATCAATATTTCTCAGTTATGCAATAAAACCCGTGAATTACCTTACTCCGAACGAATTTATTGAAACAGGCCGACATCTGGCAACTTTTTGAAAACACTTCCAAGTTCAGGCATTATCGGGGCTGTGGAATATTTGTGTCATAAACCAAATAATTCATTAGTGCGAAAATGCCATTGTTGGAGCGCAATTCATTGCGCGATGATTTTTGTTCGCCCGATAAATCATGCTCCTACGAAGCTCGATCAGGCTAATGGACAATCTGGGATAAATACTTTTCCACCTATTATAAAATAATGAAACTCCGCACCAAACCCGATGAATAATTCACTTCAGCTCGTATTGATCCTTCTTGCCGTCGCCGTGGGCGTGGTGGTCTTGTGCCGCATTTTGCGGTTGCCCGCCATGCTGGGCTACCTCATCGTGGGCATTTTGATCGGTCCGCATGCCCTCGCCTGGATACCGGATGCCCCGGGAGCAAGTCATCTAGCCGAGTTTGGCGTGGTCTTCCTGATGTTTAGCATCGGTTTGGAATTTAGTCTGGCTCGCCTGCACAGTATGCAACGTATTGTATTCGGTCTGGGAACGGCACAAGTGGTACTCACGATGCTACTGGTGATGATTTCGTCATTTTTCTTCGGCTTGGATTGGCGTGCAGGACTCGCTCTGGGGGGCGTACTCGCGATGTCATCCACAGCTATCGTCAGCAAATTGCTGGTTGAGCGTGCGGAACTCAGCTCTACGCATGGCAACAAGGTCATGGGCGTCTTGTTGTTTCAGGATTTGGCGGTTGTACCGCTTATCATCATTATTCCAGCACTGGGCAACAGTAGTGGCGACCTGACTGCGACCATCGCTTTTGCGATGCTGAAAGCCATCGTGTTGTTATCAGTATTGCTGATATTCGGGCAGCGCCTGATGCGCCCATGGTTCAATCTGGTTGCGCAGCAAAAATCTTCCGAGTTGTTCATGCTCAATATTTTGCTATTTACCCTTGGTCTTGCCTTCCTTACAGAGTTAAGCGGATTATCGTTAGCACTGGGTGCATTCGTGGCGGGAATGCTCATCTCTGAAACGGAATATCGTTATCAGGTGGAAGAGGACATCAAACCGTTCCGAGATATATTGCTGGGCTTGTTCTTCGTTACCATCGGCATGATGTTGAATTTAAGTAGCGTCGTTTCCGGCTTTGGTTGGGTATTGCTAATCCTGCTTATATTAATACCGTTCAAAACTGCGGTGGTCGCTTTTCTGGTGCGCTGGGTTACCAAAGACTGGGGCCAGGGTATACGTACCGGCCTGGGATTGGCGCAAGCCGGAGAATTCGGTTTCGTGTTGTTGACGTTAACCGGAAATGTTCACCTGCTAGCCCCCAATGTCACGCAAAATGTTCTTGCGGCGATGCTCATCTCAATGCTGACGGCCCCCTTCCTTATTCAATATGCCGACGCTATCGTGCGTCGCTTATCGCCCGAAGAGTGGATGAACCAGGCTATGCGGGTGCACAAGATCGCGGTTGAAACCATGAGGTCCGATGCGCACATCATTGTTTGCGGTTATGGTCGCAGCGGAAAGGCATTGGGACAGTTTCTCAACAAAGAAGGTATTAAGTTCATGGCGCTTGAACTTGATCCGCGTTGTGTGCGCGAAGCCGTCGCGGCAGGCGAAAAAGTTGTTTACGGCGATGCCACCAAGCGTGAGGTGCTTCTGGCAGCCGGACTGATGCGCGCCAAAGCTGTCGTGATCACTTACGATGATGCGCATTCAGCACTTAAAATATTGCACCATGTGACACATGCGCGCCCCGGTTTACCTGTTGTAGTCAGAACTGCCGATGATACTCATGTGGAAACGCTTAAACGCGCCGGGGCTGCCGAAGTTGTCGCCGAGGTGCTAGAAGGAAGCGTCATGCTCGCCTCACAGGCATTGCTGCTCTCCGGTGTGCCGCTTAATCGCGTCATCAGGCGTATTCAGGAAAATCGTGCCAAACGCTATAGCGTATTCAGTAGTTATTTCCGAACTACAGCAGAGCCTGTGGGCGAATCAACTGATAGCAACCAACCGCGCTTCAATAGCTTGGTGATCAATAAAAACGATGCTGCCGTCGGAAAAACGCTGGCTTCGCTAAAGCTGGCCGAACTGGACATCGAGGTAAACTCCGTGCGCCGACACAATGTCGAAGGCAGCCAGCCAGCCGGTGAAATGATTTTACGTGCGGGGGATGTACTGATGTTGCTCGGTGAACCCGTATCACTGGCTGAGGCGGAAAAACGTTTGCGCGGCGGCATATGAAAAACAATTCAACCATTATAACGACATCAACTTCCACGTCTGGTGGCAACTCAAATATTCAAGCATTACTTGATGTGTTACCGAAAAACTTTTCACCGGAAGAAGCGGCATCGGTACGCCATGCTTGCGAACTTGCAGAGCCGCTCTACTCCGGCAAAGTTGAGCTGACCAACGCGCCTCTGCTACAGCATGCGCTGGGTGCGGCTGCAATA
>Ga0224559_1000139_pt1 | contig 46757 bp, 48 predicted proteins | sample 714S33034metaG_FD_180676 | JGI IMG/M metagenome (GOLD analysis project Ga0224559, IMG submission 180676) | Peat soil microbial communities from Stordalen Mire, Sweden - 717 S3 30-34 | ecosystem: Environmental > Terrestrial > Soil > Wetlands > Peat | place: Sweden: Norrbotten County, Stordalen... | reverse complement strand
TTTATTGTTTCTTCTATCGATTTTCCTACTTTACCGAGTTCCACACCATCTTTTATGGTACATATTGCACTTTCAAGAGCTTCATGTGCTGTTTCTATCATCTTAATACTTAAATTTTCTTCAAATTCTTCGTCAACACTTTCCTGAATAGAAACTGAACTGTCATCTCCGATAAAGACACTGATAGCTGAATCAGCAATATAACCATCTACATGGGCACCAAGGTCTATTTTAACTAGATCACCCATTTTAATGGTAGATTCATCACCTGGTGGTGAAGTGTAATGTGCGGTGATTTCGTTTATTGAGACATTACATGGAAATGCAATCATTCCGCCCATTTCAATTATATTACCTTCAACATAGTTTATAAGATCTATAATTTTCATATCTGCTTTTACATATTCAACAGCCATTGATCTGGTCTTCGAAACTATTTTACCTGCTTTTTTGTACTTTTCAATCATAAAATCACTACATATGTCTTAATATAATACATTTTTTTTACTTCAAAATATATGATCTAAAGAATATTGACATGAATCTTAATCACTCTTCATTTTCTAGTATTACTCACTAGTAAATTTAAAATAACATCTAATACAATAATATTATAAAAACAACCATATAAAAATTCAGCATAAATCATACACAGCATCAGACAGAATATCAATAAAAGTAAATTCAGTAGAAGTGGATAAATTGTTAAAAGATCAGATAATTACCCATATTCCGTTATTCAATTTAGGTCTTAATTTATGATGATGGATTAAGTAATCTAATAAAAATACATAAATAAAGGTATGGATAAAATATTAAAGAGGTAATAATATGGTAGCAATTGATCAAAATGTATTTTATATAGTAATAGCGGCCATAATAGTAGTTGGGTTGATAGTCGCACTTATGCAATGGAGACGGGTTAGAGAAGCTCAGACAAACGTTGAGTTCCTCACTAAACAAGCTGAACTCAAAAAGATAGAATTGGTAGAACGAGATCTGGAGTCAAAACGTATGATGAGTGATATTGTTCTTCCGAAGGATCAGCAAGAAAAATTAACCAATATCCGAGAAACCACTTCTGAACTAATGCACAAAGCAGGATATCTTCATAGTGAGATTAATGAGAGAGTTAATCGTCTAGAAGCTCAGACTGAATATGCTAAACTCCAAAAACTACTCATGGACATAGAAAAGAAAGAAGAAGAACTGGAAAAGAAAACTGGTAAGGCTAAGGGAGGAAAAACTAAATGACTCCATTGGAGTTATTGGCAATACTTGTACTTGCTGGAGCTATTGTGGTTTTATTATACTACTATATGCTCGACACTAGAAATGCTTCGTTAGTAAGAGCAAGAACTTATATTACTGATACCAGTGAAAAAGCACGCGCAACTGTTTCAAATAATACTGATGAGGGGGATAATTCAGGAATAGGGGATAAGGTGTCAGGAATAAGTGGAAAAGCACGTTCTGCAGTTTCAGGTGCAAGTGAAAAGGTAACCATTGAAGGTAGTATGATTGATGGTGTTAGTGAAAGAATGGCTGGAATGAGTGAAAAAATAAGGGGTACTGTAAAAGGTGTTCCAAAGAGTACAGATACACTTTCAAACAGAATCGATCTTTTTTTAAATGATAAAAGTGACCAGCTTATAAAAGACTGGGAACTAGCAACAAAAAATGATGTTATGGACCTTGAAAAAAGGTATAGTAAAGTATCAAGGGATTTAGGTGAACTTGACAGTCGTTTTAATGAGTACCGTGGATACACAAACAAAAAAGTTAAAAAGATTGAGGAAAGACTCGATAAACTCGAAAATCCTGAAAATGAAGAATAAATTATTTCATAAACCAATCAAATTAATTTAAAAGGTATCCAAATATGTACCAAGATATTATAACATACATCTCTTTATTTTTTTCCATTTTTGGCGCTATCCTTATTATTTATGGCGGATTACAAGCTATCATTACCATCCTTAAAGTAGAAATATTGAAAAAGTCATCAAATTATAATAAGATCCGTGCTGATTTCACTTCAAAGATTGTACTTTCTTTGGAGTTTTTCATTGCAGCAGATCTTATTAGAACAGTAATCCAACCTACTTTAGACGAAGTGATTATACTGGCAGTAATAGTGGCAATAAGGACAGTTGTAGGTTATTCTCTAGATAAAGAGGCAAAAGATATATTAGCAAATCAATAAAGTTGTTATACGGTATTAAACATTAAAATTCGATGTTCGATTAAATATAGTCAATGCAAAACTTTATATGCTGTAAAATACTAACAGTCATAGTACAGCGGGGTGGGGTAGTCTGGTGATCCCGCGGGGCTCATAACCCCGAGAGCCCTAGTTCAAATCTAGGCTCCGCTATTTTTAACTTTTTTAAATGGCAAGCCGAAGGGCAGCTAACGGTTTTTCGTAAACTGAGGAAACTCCATCCATCATACAGAACCGTGGTGCCATAAGGCACGCGCTGAGAAGCGTGACCATGGAGCAGAAACGACACGTCTTCTGATGGATGAACATGATGCAAAGCTGATGACATTAGGAGGATCGGTGAAACGGCCATTCCACGGGATGCAAGAGTAAATACTACTGATGAGTCCTGTACGAAGTAGAGGTAATTCGCAAAGATGAATGCTGCTAAAACAGAAGGTGGGTTACTCTCGGCATGCCATTTAAATAACTTTATTTAGGTATTTTTCAATTTCTAATTCTATTCCTATTTCTTTCATAATTTTTAATAACAAAGTTCCAATTTTATTTTATCAAATCTTTTAACGTCTCTATTTTTTACCAATTTAATTATTAATCTGATGTAATTTCGGACAATTTAATTAATTGATAATTAATAACAATTTTGTAACGTTAAAATAATATAAGAATAAAAATAATGAATAAATATGTCATCATTTTTAACACTGCTTATACAGATTCTTCCACTAGCATTTGGTGCTGCAGTTAGTCCTACAGCATTAATGGGAATAATAATCCTATTATCTGTATCTAAAAAACCCAAACTACAAAGTTTCGGATATTATATTGGTTCACTAATTTTAATTATCATAGTAATTCTAATAGGTATACTTTTAGGCACAGGAATTAGTATGGGGTATAATAAACCACATCTCCTTCTGAATTGGATTGATGTAGTATTAGGAATTCTTTTATTATTATTAGGAACTAGAAGAATTATCCAAACACAAAAATCTCCAACAAATCGTATTTAAATCTATTCTTAAAAGGTATTTCTTTTGAATTTGGTTTATTCTTAATCAACTTCTCAACCACAATAATTATAATTGAAGCAGGTAAAGAAATTGCTGTCTCACCTGTTGGTTTTATTGGAAAACTTTTCATTATAATAATTTTAATTATAATAACACTTTTTGTATGTGAAGTACCTCTACTAATGTATGTATTATATCCTCAAAAGGCAAAAAGAATACTATTAAAAGTTAATAAATGGATGCAACGTAATGGACATATTCTAATGGGTATTGTAATATTTTTAATAGGCGCATACTTGATAATAGTAGGATTGATAAGGTTAGGATTTATATAAAAATTAATTACTTCAAGTTATCAATTGGAATATATAGATAAAATGATCTGTATAAGTCATCCAACAACAAGCTAACAATTTAACAACAATAAACATTAGTTAAAATAATAGTAATGTTAAATAATTAAATTATCCTTTACCTTTAATCCTATTTAATGAGATAGTTTGTTTGATTAGAAAATCATTATTTTATTTTAAGATTAACCTCAAATATTAAAATTCAATAAAAAAAATTAAAAAAAAATTTGAGAAATTTAGAAGTGAAAAAAATTATTTTAGTGGTTAATAACTTCCTTCACTTTTTCAAAAAAACCCTTATCAGTTGAATAGATCTCCTCGCCACTTATTTCTGCAAATTCTGTAAGAAGCTCCTTCTGTTTTGGGCTTAATTTTTTAGGTGTTACAATTTTAACTTTCACATAAAGGTTGCCTTTTCCATTCCAACGTAGATGTGGCATACCTTCTCCTCTTATACGGAATGATGTACCTGTTTGTGTTCCTGCAGGTATTTTAAGGTCAACTGCTCCAGTCAAAGTAGGGGCTTCCACTGTATCTCCCAATGATGCTTGTACAAAACTTATTGGCATATTGTATATCAGGTCTGATTCTTCCCTTTTGAATAGTTGATGCTTTTTAACTCCTATAATGACGTAAAGATCTCCTGGAGGACCTCTTCGTGTACCAACATCACCTTCTCCCGGAACACGTAGACGACTTCCATCTTCAACACCCGGTGGGATTTTGACATGAATTGTACTTTTATTTTTTACAATACCTTTTCCATGGCATTCTTTACATGGGGTGTCTATAACTTGTCCTTCGCCTCTGCATGTTCTGCATGGTCTAACAGTTGCAAATTGACCCAATGGTGTATTACTCACTTGCCGTACTTGTCCTGATCCACCACATTCGGGGCACGTTCTTGTGTCTGTACCGGGTTCAGCCTTAGATCCATGGCATTTTGGACATGTTTTTTTATGAGGTACTTCAATGTCTTCTTCAAGTCCTGAAGCTGCTTCCTCGAGTGTGATATTCATTTCATAGTAAACATCTTCACCTTGGGTTGGTCCATTACCACCACCCCCTCCAAATCCAAATAAATCGAATATACTTTCAAAGCCACCACCACCACCACTGCTACTACGGCTACTGCTTTGACCGCCACCGAATCCAAATCCTCGGAATATATCATCGAAGTTTACATTATTATATATATCTTCTTGTGAGAATCCATTCATTCCTGCATGACCATACTGATCATAGGTCTGCCTTTTTTCTGCATCTGAAAGAACAGCATAAGCTTCGCTTATTTCTTTAAATTTTTCCCCTGATTCTTGATCTTCGCTCACGTCAGGGTGGTATTTCATTGCCAATTTACGATAAGCCTTTTTAATATCTTTTTTCTCCGCGCCCTTATCTACTCCGAGCACTTCGTAATAATCACGCTTTTCTGCCATTATAATCTTACCCTCAATTTATTTGATCAACCATTTTTTTTTATTATGAATGAAATTATATTTGTGAAATTTAATAAAATTAAAGTTATTATTTTGAAACTATTTTAATGACACAGTTATCAACAATTTAGAAAATTCATGATATTAACTTTAAAGTTTAAGCCAGGATTTTGTAAAAGCTGATTTGTAAATTAAATAACTGGATATTTTAGAACTAATTTTTAAAAATAAAAATAGGATACAGGGAAAACCCTGTATGATTTGGTAATCCTATTTTTTGACTTCGTAGTCTGCATCTATTGTTTCATCTTGGTCCTTTTCTTTTTCCTCACTTTGAGGTTCTTGGGCATTTTGAGCTTCTTGTTGTGCCTGTTGAGCTTCTTGATAAATAGCTGCACCTACTTCTTGAACCACTTTAGTTAGTTCATCGGTTTTGGTTTTGATTGCATCAAGATCTTGGCCTGTTATGACTTCTTTTAGTTCTTTAACAAGTTCTTCAATCCTAGTTTTTTTATCTGCGTCTACTTTATCTCCTAATTCTTCTAATGTCTTTTCTGAAGTGTAGATCATTGAATCAGCATTATTTCTGATTTCTATTTCTTCTTGACGTTTTTTGTCTTCTTCTGCGTGTTGCTCCGCTTCTTTTACCTTTTTGTCTATTTCTTCTTTTGAGAGCTTATTTGGTGCTGTTATTGTAATTCTCTGTTCTTTTCCTGTTCCCATATCCTTTGCAGATACATTTATGATACCGTTAGCGTCTATGTCAAATGAGACTTCTATTTGTGGTATTCCTCTAGGGGCTGGTGGTATTCCAACTAATTGGAATCTTCCAAGGGTTGAGTTATCTGCTGCCATTGGTCTTTCACCTTGAAGAACGTGTATGTCTACGGAAGGCTGGCTGTCTGCTGCAGTAGTGAATACTTGACTTTTCTTGGTAGGTATTGTGGTGTTTCTCTCAATGAGCTGAGTAAAAACTCCTCCTAATGTTTCTATACCTAAAGATAATGGTGTTACATCAAGAAGTACTAGATCTTTTATTTCCCCACCCATTACTCCACCTTGGATTGCAGCTCCTATAGCTACACATTCCATAGGGTCTATTCCACTTTCTGCTGGTTTTCCAATAAATTTTTCAACAAATTTCTGGACAGCAGGCATCCTGGTTGGTCCTCCGACTAATATAATCTTATTTATATCAGATTTACTCATTTTAGCGTCTTTAATGGCCTGTTCCATTGGACCTGAACATTTTTTAATTATAGGGTCAACTAATTCTTCGAGTTTAGCTCTAGTTAAAGTTGTTGTGAGATGTTTAGGTCCTTCGGCAGTTGCTGTTATAAATGGGAGATTAATATCGCTAGTTAGAGTTGTTGAAAGTTCTATTTTAGCTTTTTCTGCTGCTTCTCTTAGCCTCTGAACGGCCTGATCATCGTTCATGAGGTCTACTCCGGTGTCGCGTTTGAAATCTTCTGCAAGATGTTTCATTATGGTGTTGTCCATATCGGTACCACCTAAACTGGTATCACCGCTTGTAGACCTTACTTCAAATACTCCTCCACCAAAGTCCATTATGGTGACATCAAGAGTACCTCCACCAAAATCGAAGACAAGTATTTCTAGATCTTCTTCTGCTTCTTTATCTATTCCGTATGCTAAACTTGCTGCGGTTGGTTCGTTAACTAAACGTACTACTTCTAAACCTGCAATTGTTCCTGCATCTTTAGTTGCGGTTCTCTGGTTGTCATTGAAATAAGCAGGTACTGTAATAACTGCTTTATTTACAGGTTCGCCCAAGAATGCTTCTGCATCCTTTTTAATCTTTTGTAATATGAAAGCTGATATTTCCTGTGGTGTGTAATCTTTGTTAAGTATATTGATCTTGTAGTCTGTACCCATTTTCCTTTTAATTGCACTGATAGTATGTTCGGGGTTTGTGACAGCCTGTCTTCTGGCTGGTTCACCTACTAGACGTTGTCCATCTTTTGTAAAGGCAACATAGCTTGGAAATGCTTTACCGTATTGTGTTGCACCCTCTGCACTTGGTATTATGGTTGATTTACCGCCGATGAGTACTGCTGCTGCTGAGTTACTTGTACCCAGATCTATACCTATTATTTTTTCTTTCTTTGCCATTAATATTCACCTCTTTTTACAAAATACACTGTATTAACTTTTTAAATTCATCTTCATAATATTAAGGTTACTTCTTTTTACAAACTTTAACTTTAGCATACTTAATTACTTTGGAATTAAGGGTATATCCCTTACCAAGTTCTTCTATAACTGTATTGTCTTTGAAATCTTTATTATCCTCTACCATTAAAGCATCATGCTTATCGGTGTCGAATTTTTCTCCAGTTGCTTCAATTTCACAGAGTCCTTCTCCTTCTAATATTGTTTTGAGTTTTTTATGTATCATCTCCACACCTTCTTTGAGGTCATGGGATTTATCTGCACTTAATGCTCGTTCAAGATCTTCATATACATCTATTATTTTGATGATCAAGCCTTCATTTGCATATTTGACATATTCTTTAAACTCTTTTTCTGATCGTTTTTTGTAGTTGTCGAAGTCAGCATGGAGTCTAAGTAGCTGGGAATGGTAATCCTCAACTTTATTCTCTAAATTCTGGATCTCTTCATCTTTTTTATCAATATCCTCACTTTTTTCTTGGATATCCGATTTTAGACGGGTCAGATCCTTTTTTAACTTCTCTAATTCTTGTTTATCATTCATTCATTCACCTTTTATATGGTATAAAAAGAACAGTAACCTTTAACTATTATAGTTACAAAAGGTTATATAAATCTTTCGCACACTTAGTAAAATTAAGTACTATATTTATAACATCACAAAGATCATAAAACCAGTAAGTGGTATAACATGGATTTAGAAGCAATACTTGATGTAATGGGTTGTAAGACCCGGAGGGACATAATTAACCTTTTAACTGACGAGCCTCGATTTGTTAGTGAAATCTCAAAGGAACTTGAAGTGGGACAAAAGGCTATAATAGAGCATCTCAGGGCTATGGAAGAATTAGGTCTTTTAAGTTCTTCATTCCAAAAGATAGAACGAGGAAGACCTAGAAAGTACTATGACATTTCTCAGGACATTCAGATACAAATTTTTATTGGACCTGGTGCAATAAAAATGAATGTTATTAGTCAAGAGTTTTCGGAACTACACACACTTGAGGGTAGAATTCACATGGGTGAAACTGAGGTTACAGAAGAATTACAAAAACTTATTGAGAAATATGATGACGCTAAAAAGCATGCGGAAAGACTCTTAGTTGAACTTGAAGTAAAAAATAAAAATTCCCAACCGGAACCTCAAACAAATCCATTAAATAAATCTTAATCAATTAGGTGAATCAAAGTTATTTTTACTTATTCTAGTTATTAATCTATAAAAATGGATTGAAGGTTTTTATTTATTTAAATACCCTTGGATTTCCATGCTGCAACAGCAGCTTGACCAATAGAAACAGATCCATCTCCTGCACAACTGTTTTTATGCTGAACGAAGGTGTAACCAGCAGATTTTACTTTATTGCGTACAGCAGCAGTTATTGCTTCATTATAGAATACTCCTCCAGTACCTCCAATAATTGTTACTCCCACATTTTCTGCGACATTTATTGCCATTTCGGCAAGTCCAAAAGCAATTGCATTTTGTGCTGCACGAGCTATATCTTGAATCTTTTCTCCCTTCTCTTTCAACTCCAGAGCCGATATCAAAATATTTGATGTGTTTAAAAAATCTTTACCCATATTAGTTCCAATTTCATAAGGGATTTCAAGGGTATTTTTACCATAGAATGCGGCAGATTCAAGTTTCATTGCACATTCACCCTCATAAGTTCTTTCCCTACATATTCTGAGAGCTGTTGATATTGTATCTAGAACTCTCCCTGTACTGGTTGTCATATTCGTGTTAAATCCTTTTTGTAGTTGTTTTAAAACGAGATCGATCTCCCTTTCCCCATGTTTGAAATAGTCACTATAATCTGTTTTCATAAGATTTACTAGTTCTCCATCCTCCATGTGATTATACAACATCGACATAAGCATTCTTACAGGGTATTTAGTTGTTATATCACCACCAGCCATGGGTTGTGGCATTAAACATGCCAATCTCTCATAGTTTGACCCATGTGAAAGGAGTATTTCCCCACCCCATGCAGTACCATCATCTCCATATCCAACACCATCTGCAGCAATACATACAAGTTCATCAATATTATTATCCACACATAGGGCTGCTGCATGGGCATGGTGATGTTGAACCCTCACAATCTCGGATTCAAAGTCTTGGCTCATATCCTCAGCAAGTTTAGTAGTAAAGAACATTGGATGGAGATCACATGCAACAGCATCTACACTCCCTGTTCTGGTAATATCCATCATATGGGTCACTGCTTCTTGAAGGTATCTGAATGTTTCATACTTGGTTGTGTCACCTATATGTTGTGAAACATAGCATTTTCCGTCTTTAAGTAATGAAAAAGTCACATCTATTTCAGGGCCAAGGGCTAATACATTTAAATCCTTTGAAATTCGAGAAAAATCATAAGGCTCAGGAACATAACCTCTGGAGCGTCTTATAAATGCCATTTCGTCACCCCTGAACCTCACAACTGAATCATCACACCTGTTAATTATTTTCCGGTCATGTAAGAGATAATAATCCGCAATACCATCAAGTTTTGATATTATCTCCCTATTATCAATGAGCATGGGTTCACCGGGCATATTTGCAGAAGTCATGATGTATGCTGGTTCATTGGTGTATGTGAAAAGTAAATGTTGAAGTGCGGAATATGGGAGCATCACTCCAAGATTATGGAGGTAAGGTGACACAGAAGGTGATAGCATGTAGGTTCTATTTTTATTTAAAACCACTATGGGTCTTCTTCTACTTGTTAAAACTTTTTTTTCCGATTCAGAAATATTTGTAAATGTTTGAACGGTTTTTAAATCTTTTGACATACATGCAAAAGGTTGATTGTATCTACCAAGTCTTTTTCTCAGAATTTCAACAGGATCGTCTTCTGTTGTTTTAACAACAAGGTGAGTGCCTCCAATACCCTTTATAGCAAGAATATTCCCCTCATCTATTAGTTCAGCTGCTTTTTTAATTGGATTTTCACTTTCAATGATGTTGTTACGATATAAAAACACTTTTGGTCCACAAACCGGACAACACGAAGCTTCAGCATGATATCTACGGTCTTCAGGGTTCTCATATTCAGCTTCACAATCCTTGCAGAGAGGAAAACTCTTCATAGATGTCCGTATGCGGTCGTATGGAACTGAACTTATAACAGTAAAACGAGGGCCACAGTCAGTACAAGCAGTGAATGGATAGTTATGTCGTCTATCTGAATCTCCAAACACTTCTTCAAGGCAATTATCACAGGTAGCTATGTCTGGCGGGATTACAGAGGATCCTGAAAAATTTTTGGAGCTTTCAAGTATTTTGAAATCATTGAATTCGGCAAGGCCTTTATGATCAAGCCATTCAACTTCAAGAGAGTTTATTTCAGATATGGGAGGTTTATTATATTGTAAACTATTTATGAAATCATTAATTTTATTATTAGAACCTTCAATAACTATTTCAACAATATTCCCAAGGTTTCTTACATATCCATGGATGTTCAGATCATGAGCTATCCTGTAAACTGTAGGTCTAAATCCTACTCCCTGAACTATTCCCTGTACTAATATTCTGGCCTTTTCCACTTTCATACCTCAAAATTTGTATAAGATCTTAGAATTAAAATCATGATAAGAAACATTTTAATAAATTTCATTTAGCTCTCCAGTCTTATATATCCAAAGATAAAATCATGGATTAGAATATTTTAAATTACAAAATTATTTTAATTTAAAAAATTAGTATTAGCGAATCCTCAGTTTTTTTTAACTTATTTAAAATAATTTTTAATGTGTATTATGTTTCTATTTTTATTGTATCAAATATTAATTATCCTGGTTTAGATCGTTGAATTGAATATTTTTTTTGGACATACCTGTTACCTAACCCTATTTATCCTCTGATAATTCAACATCATCTCGTAAAAAAGTAGCATAGAAACCATCTGTATCTGCATAAATGGCTTTGAAACCATAGTCTTCTGCATTTAACATAGTTTTTTTAATAAAATCCCTTCCCCAAGCTGTCACTGCTTCGGCACATTCAATTCTATACCATCTAAATCTTGAATACCCATATACTCCATACATGGAGTTTGCAAGTCGTTTAAGGGCTTGCTGCTGGACATCGAGTACATGTTTTTCTCTGGGATTTACAGCATTTTTCATCTGGGTTTTAAGTCTCACCCTCTCCTTTAAAATGTTACCAATTATGGAGGGAACAAATCCTACAGGGGTTTTAAGGAATTTATGTCCTAATTCTGGTGCAATATTGCAATCATTATCATTACCCTCCTTCACAAGGGTGTCTGGTGAAACATTCTTAGAGATAATAATACTTGGGTAAAGGCTTCTGAAATCGAATGATACAATATTCTCATGCAATCCCTTAACAGGTGCCATAACATATCCACCTGCAGCCTTTTTGCCTCTTCTTTCTGAATACTGTGAAGATGAAGGCTTATTTGGTACCATATCTCCAATTTCATAGGCTTTTCTTATAAGGTACCATTCTACCATCTGTCCTGTAGCCATTCTAGCTATATCAAAAAAAGGTTGGCCAACTAAACGTGTGAGTTCCATACTGAGTGGCAGTAATTTTTCACCTATCTTAGTAACTGATACTGCATCGTCTAGGGAATATTTAAAAAGTGTTTCAAGCTTTTCACCACCACAATCCCAGTACTCAAATATTTCATCACCAGGAACATCCACCTTCTGTTCATCGAAAAGCTCCTTATAGACTCTTTCAAGGGTGTAACGATCAAGCTGAAGATATCTTCTACTTAAAAGATAAAGATCCACATGTATCCTACCTTTTACAAGGGCTGAGTTTGTGTAACCTCTCCTCATAAATTTCAGTCCAGATCCATCAGTTCCCAACCGCATTTTCACATTTAGTTTGGTTGCTCTATTACGAATGTAGGGCATATCAAAGTTATCTGAATTGTAACCCATTAAAAGATCAGGATTTTCTGATTTAACTATCTCCACAAATCTTTCAAGCATATGGGCTTCTGTTTTGAGTGTTTCTACATATTCAAGCGGTGACTTTTTGGTTGAGAGTACCTTTTGAAGTCCTTTGTTACTTGACAAACTTATCATGATTATTGGATCTTCTTCGGCTTGTGGCATACCCTTGGGGTTTCTAACTTCGATATCAAAACTTAAGGTTTTTAATTCGGGAAACTCAGAATTAATTGGTTTTGGATTTCCATTCATTTCAAAAACACATACATCAGTGCTACACATAAAATTAATAGATTTATCATCGATACATGTGCCATCCACTTCAACTTCGGCCATAGGGAATATGGCTTTATCTATTAAGTATCTGCGGTAAAATGGGATGTCATGTTCTAAAATGTCTTTTACAGAGTCTAAATTCCTTATTTTATCTCTCAGTTTAGGAACATCTTGTGGGTGGTTGAGAGTAAGTTTAATAAAATCTTTGATCTCGCCCATGTACCCTTTTCGTGCCCAGCCAATTCTGTTAATATCAAATTCGTTTAAATCTTCTATACATTGTTCTTCATCATAGGGAATTACATAAATGTAGGGTTCAAAACTTTTATCAAGAACAATCAGAGATTTGCCTTCCTCATTTCCTTTAAGTTTACCAAACAATCGAATAACTGCTTTATCATTCTCTGTGATGTAATCTATGTCCAGAAGCACGAATCTTTTACTTTCCATGAATTTTTATTTATAGTGTGAAGGTTATATAGGTTGTTAAATCAGATGATTGAGTGGAATAATATGGTCCAATATGCTCTATCAAGATTAAAAAAATGGTTTAAATAATTAATAAATGGAATAAGGAGTTATAATTTAAATGAATTTGATAAAATTAGATTTAAATAAACATGACGTTGATTTAGTGTCAGAATTGATCTATGAAACAGATATCAGTCTTTTTACAACTTTTCTGGATAAAAACAGAACTAACGCTATTGAAAAGCTTAGAACACTCATAATAGCTGGAAAGAATAGCTACGGTCATGAACATATATACATTGGAGAGGATGATAACGGTAAAGTTATGGGAATTCTCGTTGCTTTCAGAGGTGACGAAATAAAATATCTTGAGGAAATCATGATATTTAAACATGAAATGGAATTCTTAAATTTTATAAAACTTTCACTGGTCAAACCTATATATGATAAAATTACCGCATCATCAATTGAGAATGATGATCTTTACATTGGCAATCTTGTTGTTGCAAATGGTTTAAGGGGACAGGGTATTGGAACTGAACTATTGAAGAATTCATTTCAATTGGCAAATGATAAGAACTGCAAAAGAATTCTGTTAGATGTAACGTTTGAGAATTACAATGCTAAAAGATTGTACGAAAGTACAGGTTTCAATGTATGTGCGAAGAAACAATTCAAATGGATGGGTAAATCCGAAGGAACCTATGGCATGGAATATTCACTTGATAAAGTGTAATAAAAGTATTAAAACTTTCGGTTAGAGGGCAGTATGGATTTATATTTGAAAGAAACAGGTCCCCAAAATGCTGAGACCATCATATTTCTGCATGGCAGTGCAATGGCGGGGTGGATTTGGGATGGTCAAATAAAAGAATTTGATGATTATCATTGTATTGTACCTGATCTTCCTGAACATGGGAGAAGCATTAATGTAAAACCATTTACCATCCATAAATCTGCTGAAATGATATCAGAGATAATTCGAAATCATACAAATAACGGTAATGCTCACCTGGTTGGAATATCTGTAGGGGCTCAAATTATCATCCAAATTTTGAGTAAAAACCCTGAATTAGTTGATCATGCGATTATTAGCGGAACACTCATTCAAAGAACTTCGCATAATGAATCATTATTAAAACTACTTGATTATGCAATTAATGTATATGAACCTGTGAAAAATACTGATTTTTTCATAAAAGCTAACATGCGAACTTACAACATGCATAAATGTCTTTTTGACAAATTTAAGGAATCAACCCTTATTATTAAACATGATTCATTAAACAGGGTTCTTAAAGAGAATATGTTATTTAAACAGCCAGATGGACTTGAAAAAATAGAAGTACCAGTTTTAGTGATGGCTGGTGAGAAAGATTATAAAATTATTAAGGATTCAGCAGATGATCTATTGACATCATTAAAGATATCTGAAGGATACATTGCTCCAAATGTAGGTCATATATGGAATTTAGAAGATCCAAATCACTTTAATTGGATTTTAAGAAGATGGATAACTAATAACAGTCTCAAGAACATTTGATTACAGGGACAATAGTATTAGAGTACCTATCATTAGATTTAATAGTTACTAAGGGTATAAAATTTATAATCCAAAATTAAGATTATAACACATATATGTGGGAAATACAATTTTTTTAAGATTGAGAATACAAAAGTCAAATTAAATTAAATCGTGGGATAATTCTAAAAAGTTTAAATAAGAAATGGAGGAATTCTATGCTACCAAAAGTAATAATATTCGATAATATATCTATAGATGGGCGAATTGATGGATTTAGTATCGATAATGAACTTTATTATCATGTGGCTAATGAATGGTCTCTAGATGCGGTTTTAATGAGTAATAACACCCTACTAAAAAAATTTCAATTGAAACACAGCAATGAAGGTACGGATTGTAAAGTCAGAGAAGTAAATGAAATTGATAATCGGCCATTATTAGTTGTACCTGACAGTCAAGGAAGAATACGAATCTGGGATGATGTATTAGAAACCCATTTCTTTGGAGATATTTTAGTTTTATGTTCCAGATCTACTCCTCAAGAATATTTGGACTTTTTAGAAGAAAAATATATTAAATATATGGTTATAGGCTACGATGAAGTTAATTTAGGTACAGCCCTTGAAGAACTAAACTTACAATTTGGGGTTAAAAATCTAAGAGTTGAAAGTGGAGGTAAACTAAATGGGTTACTCCTCCGTGACGATCTAGTTGATGAAGTATGTGTATTAATTTACCCTAATCTTGTGGGGGGAATATCACCCGATTCTATTTATTCTGCACCCGATTTAAATTCGAAAGAAGGAGTTTTAGACTTGAAGCTTCTTAAAATGGAAAAATTAAAAAACGAGATAATTTTATTGCATTATAGAGTTATGAAATATCAGTTCTAATAAACTCAAAATAGGTTAAGAACAGTTCATATTCAAATCAACCATTTTATTAAATAATTGTGAATCAAATAATTAGGAGAGTTATTGTGAAAAAAATAGGAGTTATAGGTTATGGGAGTATGGGAAAAGTTATTCTGGATGGTTTCTTATTATCTGGAATACTTAAACCATATGAGGTCATTATTTCAAGTAGAACTGTATCAAAGCTTGATTATTTGAAAAATGAATATCCTGAAATAGAAATTGCCCAGAATAATACCATTACATCTATGAAGTCTAATTTATTGTTCCTTATGGTTGGAACATTAGATGTAAAGAATGTTCTTGAAGAGATAAAAGAATTTACCTCGGAAAATACCCATTTAGTATATATATCAGCTGCGTTGACAATGGAAAATTTTAATGGAATATTTAAAGGGAAAATATCCAAGGTAATGCCTTCTTTAACATCAAAAGTACTTGAAGGAGTAACATTAATTTGTCATAACTCAAATGTAACAAAAGCAGAAGGAGAATATCTGAATTCTCTTTTTAATTCAATCGGGATATCTAAAATAATTAACGAACAAGATTTTGATGTGGGTGCTGATATTACGAGTTGTTCACCTGCATTTATTGCCCAAATATTCATGGAATTTGCTAAAACCGCATCTCTGAATAGTGGATTTTCAATCGAAGAAACAGAAGAGATGGTAATTAAAACATTGTATGGAACTTCAAAACTTCTCTCTGAAGATATGGGGTTTGAAAATTTAATCTCTTCCGTTGCTACTAAAGGAGGAATAACCGAAGAGGGTCTTAAGGTTTTGGATGAAGATATTCCAGTAACATTTAAAAAACTTTTTAGTACAACTATTAAGAAACATGATACAATTAAAAATCAACTTAAAGAACATTATTGAATTTTTTATATAAATCGGGTTATATATTCACTTGAAATTGAAGAATTGTTATAATTCCATCAATTAATTATATAAAGGGGTTTGTAAAATATAGTATTCCAGAGTTCAAATATGGATAGTACTCGGGTCTACTTAATGCTGTGGATTCATGTTTGAATATACTAAATTAGAAATAATCATTGAAAAATTATTAGAAGGAATTCCAAAATGAAAAATATCATACTCCTCTCAATGCTATTTGTGATGTTTATGGGAGTTGTTTACGGTGCCATGGTTGCAACTGGAGGTCAACATTCAGATATGACAGGAACGATTGTTGGAATATTGGTTGCAGATACTAACTCCACCACTACCAATTCAATACTTGTACAAGGTATAATAACCAACGGTAATCAACAGGGGAATGTTACGGTCAAAATAACAAACGAAACACAGATATTACGTCAAGATGGAAATAAACTGAACAATGGCACGTTTGAAAATCTTAAACCGGGACAAAGTGTAGATATCACATTCATAGGTCCAATAATTCAAGGATATCCTCCACAAGCAACTGGAAATCAAATAACCATAATGAATTGATTGATAATTTATTTTATTTTCAATATTCAGTTTTCATCTATTAATTTTTTTAAAATGGTTTCTAGTTGTATGTATCTTTAATTATAAAATAATGTAAAATTGCAGTTAATGATTTTTTTGAGGTAGACTCTCCGCAAGGTTTAAATATCAACAGCAATTAAACTATATCTACTATGCCAAGGTAGCTTAGAGGCGAAGCGGTGGACTGCAGATCCATTACACGGGAGTTCAAATCTCTCCCTTGGCTTATATTTGTTTAAAATAAGATTAAATATGTATTTAAATAATCCCTTGGGGTCATAGTGTAATCTGGCTATCATCTGGGACTCCAGTTGTCTTTGAAGAAAGTGCGCACTCTGAAGGAAAGTATGATGACCAATTGGAGTACTGAGACAAGAGAAATCCTAGGATCTGGGTTCAAATCCCGGTGACCCCATTTATATTCTTAAATCTGAAAATTTATTCTAAATTAATTTAATGTATTATCAAATTTTTAATTCTTTTCTAAAATTATTTATAATGATCTAATAAACAATTAATGAAAAAGGTGATAATTTGGATAAGATCAACGATGTTGTAATAATAGAAGGAATTGGATACGATTCCAATATTTATATCTTCGAAGATGTTATGGTCGATACTGGAACAGGAGATAACATTCAATACATTAAAGATTCCATGAAAAAGGCAGGAATATCTGAAGATGATCTTGCATTAATTGTTAACACCCATAATCACTACGATCATATAGGTGGAAACAGATGCTTTAATTTGGATGTAGCTATGCATAGGGAAGATGCTAAGGCCATACAAGAGAAAAATGATGATACAACGGCAGCCAGTATTTTTGGAAGATCAATGGAAGGAATGAAAGTTGATCGAATCCTTGAAGAAGGAGACAAAATACACGATTTCGAAGTTCTTCATACGCCAGGACATACCAAGGGCGGGATATGTCTTTATAATGGTGAGATACTCATATCTGGAGATACTGTATTTGCAGATGGAGGTTACGGTAGGATGGATATTGGTGGAAACCTCGAAGATATGAAAGAATCATTAAAACGTTTGAAAAATCTTAATGTGAAGTACTTACTACCTGGTCATGGTCCATGGGTTAAAGATGGTTCAAGACATATTAAAACTTCTTATAACATGTTAACAGGATATTAAATTTGTTAATAAAAAAAAAATATTTTTAAAATAAATTATAAAATATATAAAAATTGAATTTACCTATGCTGTGAACAGTTTAGCAGTTTTCTTAACAGCTTTACTTTTAACAAGTATGGATATTCTATCGCCTTTATTCAAAACATCTTCCTTTTTTGGAATGGTAATTTCACCATTTTTATACAATGCTGCAATTATAAAATCGTCTGTTGGGCTTACATCTTTTATTTTTTTCCCTAAAACATTTTTATTTTCTACTTTGATCTCTAATAATTCTGCATTCCCCTTTCCAATGATTATCAGATCTGCAATTTTTGGCCTAATTATAAGTTTTTCAAGATAGCTGGCTGCTGTAAGTTCAGGACTTATAACATCATCAATACCAACTTTTTTAAAAGCATCCTCATGATCAGGGTTACTTACCCTTGCAATAATTTTCTTTATATTATATTCTTTAACTAAGATACATGAAAGTAGATTTGCTTCGTCGAATCCTGTGGCTGCTACAAAAACATCTGCATCACCCACATTTGCTTCTTCAAGAGTTTTAATATCGGTGCCACTACCACATATTACTAACGCATCTAATTCACTCGCCGCATTATTACATAATTTTGAATCGTTTTCAATGAGGGTGACGTCATGTCCACCGGCTACTAATGATGATGCCAGATTAAGTCCTACTCTTCCGCCGCCCATTATTACTATATACATGAATTTACACCAACTAAAATTTTTATTATTATCCCAATTCTAATTGTATAGTTTTTTCAACCTTATAAAATAATGATATCATACTAAAATTCAAAGAATTCAAAAACGTATTAAAGTATTTAAGTTTTAAATCTTTTGAAAAGATCGAACCCACCTTTAAGAAGGATCAATGCAGGGATTATTTCGATTCTTCCAACCCACATTCCGATTATTAGTAATATCTCAGGAATTGAAGGCATAGTTGGAGATGTTATACCCACTGAAAGGCCAACATTACCCTGAGCTGATGTAATCTCAAAGAGAGAATCTATTCCTCCATAACCATAGGCCATAAATACAAGCCATGTAATGAAAATTAAAAACAAATATAAAAATGTGTAACTACCAGCTTCTTTTATCTCTGCATCTCGAACTGTTTTTCCTCCTATTTTTCTAGGTATTACAGTACCTTCAGGGGATAATATCTTAATTACCTCCCAATAAATCCCCTTTACTAACGTTACGATCCTTATAAGTTTTAACGCTCCACTCGTTGAACCAGCGGCCATACCAATTATCATAGCAACAGACAGTAATACCTTAGAAAAGTCCGTCCAACCACTCATGGTACTTATTGGCACAGTGTTTGAACCTGTACAACTGAGAGCAGAAACAACAAAGAAAATGGAGTTGAGGGTAGTAAACTTAGAAACAGTTAGAAGAAGTATTGAGAAAATTACTACTATGATAATCATTGCCTGGAATTGTATGTCACGTAATACATCTAGAACTCTTCCTTTAAGTGCATTGTAATGTACTAGGAAGCTAGTCCCTCCTATTGTCATCAGTATTATAGTTATAATTGTTATGGCAGTGCTGTTGTATGCTCCGATATTATTGTTTTTTACGGACATTCCACCTGTTGATAGGTTAGTGAAGCAGTTATTAATAACATCAAAAAGTGACATACCTGCAAGCATATAAAGAACAATTCCCACCACGGTGTAAAAAAGATAAATCCACCATATGGTCCGTACAGTGTTAGCTATGCTGGGTTTTATCTTTTCTTCACGTGGCTTCTGCTTTGTAAAGCCGTGATGCTGTTATACCTGGACGGATAAGTACTCCAATAACCACTATAACTACACCTAACCCACCAACCCATTGCATAAGGCTTCTTAAAAACAGAACTGATTGTGGGGAGTATCTGGACATTCGTATATATTGAAAGTCCACTTCCAGTCCAAGCTGACATACTCTCGAAATATGCATTTAAAAAAACCACATCAGTTGTATACATTAAACATATACTACCCATAAGCGCTGCCCAAAGCCAAGCAATAGCTGCTAGTATCATTCCATGTTTAAGTCGCATACTAGCTTTTCCTGGGAAAAATTGTCTAAACAAAAAACCGATAGAAATTGAAAGAATACCTGATATAAGATATCCTCCATAATCAGTTTCACCATATATAAGTGCAACTAATAGAGGGATAAGCATAACTACGCCTATGCCATGCATTACAATTCCAAGATTCTTGAAAATCAAATAGAAATCTTTCTTTTTTAAATAACCAATCATTATCATATCATGATCTAATATAAATTTTAGTAAAAAAATAAAAATTGATGTATTCAAACAATTAAATTTCAAAATATTTTAAGAGTCTATGATATCATTTTAACTCAATATTCTGGTATTATATTGGTTGAATGGATAAATATCAACCTGAAAATTAGAATAGTAAATATATCACATAGTATGGTTTATAACATCGAACTTTAATAATTCCTCAAATCGAAAATGCAAGAAAATTGTTTAGAATTTTATGAATTAAAATGGGTGATCAATCATTTATACTATTTTTTTAATTAGGAAGTTAATATAGTACGTTACTTTATAGATTATTAAACCAATATTAATTTTATAGAATAAGTTGGACAATTAATGAATAACAATTGGTTAAAAAGTTCAATCTCATTGATAATTTATGGAGGAATAAAATGTTAATATTAACTACACCTAATATTGAAGGGCATAAAATAATAGAATATTATGGACTAGTTACTGGTGAATCACTATTAGGTGCAAATGTTTACAAAGACCTTTTTTCAGGAGTTAGAGATGTTGTTGGAGGAAGAACTTCAGCTTATGAAGAACAGTTGAAAAGTGCCAGAGATCTTGCAATAGGTAGCATAACCGAAAAAGCTGAAAAAGACGATGCAAATGCAATTATTGGAATTCGTATAAAGTACAATAACTTAGGTGGAACTATGGGCAACACCATAATGGTTACTGTAACTGGAACTGCAGTAAAATACGAATAGAAAATAATTATCTACTACTATAGTGAAGTAGTCAATAAATTTATATTTTTAAGTATCTCTTCAACTTATTGATCATATCTAAGTAGATTAAATTAAATATATCGAAAGGAAATGGTTATAAAATAACTTATTACAAATAGATTTACTGGTATAAAACTATAAAAATGCTAAATAATTGATAACAATTTCAATATTCTATTTATATAATTTTTTATGGCTAAAATTTATTATTTTACACATTAATCATTATTCTATATACATTAAAATAAATATGTTCCAATTAACATGTTTCAATGGATTTCAATTTGTAAATAAAGATTTAAAACAAATACGACACATGGAAGCACTTTTAAATTATATGGTTCTACATTAATTATAAAATGGATGAAGGTGTAAGTATTAATGTGAAACTCAGTATCATAATACCAACATATAATGAGGAAGAGTACCTCCCAAAGCTCCTTTATAGTATAAATGAACAAAATTTTAAAGATTACGAGATAATTGTAGCGGATGCAGGGTCTGTTGACAAGACAAAGGAGATTGCAGAATCACATAATTGTAAAGTTATTCCTGGTGGTTTACCTGCAGTGGGTAGGAATAATGGAGCAAAAATAGCTGAAGGTGAATTATTATTATTTTTAGATTCAGATGTGGTACTTTCTGCAGATTATTTAGAGTCTGCTATTGAAGAATTTGAGGAAAAAAATTTGGGAATTGCAATTACACAAATAATCCCAATGAGTGATAGAAGTGTTGATAAAGTTCTCCATAAATTTGCGAACTTTTTCATGAAAAGAGCCGAATCCATTAAACCGCATGGTGCGGGGTGTTATGGTATTTTAACCACAAAATACATCCATAATCAGGCTCAAGGCTTTGATGAATGTCTAGATTTTGGTGAAGATAGCGATTATATCGAGAGGATTGGTAAAATACAAACCTTTAAGGTTTTAAGAAAACCCAGACTTCTGGTTTCAACACGTCGACTAGAAAAAGAAGGATTGAAGGATCTGGCTTTTAAATATACTAAAAGTACTATTTATGATTTTAGAGGTAAAAAGATAAGTGCAGAAGAGTTGGATTATAAATTCGGCCATGAAAAAACTGAAGATATAATCAAACCACATATCATATACGCTGCTTGTGGAGAAGGTATGGGTCATGCAATCAGAACTTCTGTAGTTCTTGAACATTTAAAGGAAGAGAATGAAGTTCTTGTATTTGCTAGTGGTCGAGCATACGAATTTTTATCTGAAAAATTTGATGATGTATACGAAATATATGGATTCAACACAGTTTATGAAAACAACGCTGTTAATGACAGAAAAACTTTCATAAAAGCGATGAAAAGTCTTCCAAGAGACGTCAAGGATAATATTAGACTTCTTTACAATATTTCAAATGAATTCAAACCGAATGTTATAATATCTGACTTTGAATTTTATTCTAATATATTGAGTAAGATAATTAGAGTTCCAATGATAAGCATTGATAATATGCATGTTATGACACATTGCAAGATAGATGTGCCTAAGAAGTTTTCAAGGGATAAATTAAAAGCTGAAAGTGTTGTTCGGTCGTTTATAATGCGTCCTCAAAAATATTTAATCACATCGTACTTTTATCCTGAGATCAAAAATAAAGAAAAAGTTTCAATGTATCCTCCAATACTCAGGAAAGAAATATTAAACTTAGAACCTGTTAAAGGGGATCATGTACTTGTTTACCAGACAAGCACCTCTAACTCTAAACTGATCGAAATACTAAAGGATATCAATGAAAATTTTATTGTATATGGTTTTGATATGGAAAAAGTTGATAAAAATCTCACTTATCGTAAGTTTAATGAAGATAGATTCTTTAACGATTTAGGATCGTGTAAAGCAGTATTGGCTAATGGTGGCTTTACCCTCATCAGTGAGTCAATATATTTAAAAAAACCTGTACTTAGTATTCCCGTAAAAGGACAATTCGAGCAGATAATGAACGCTATCTACCTAGAACGACTTGGATATGGCGAATACCATGAAGAATTAGAAATTGATGTTGTACAAGATTTTTTATCGAAACTTGATATTTATAATAACTCACTTTTATCATACCACCAGGATGGAAACAAAGATATTTTAAAAGAAATTGATAGTTTAATTGAACAGTATTCCTGCTAAAAACAGAAACTAAGTAAAATATGTTAAATAATGGTATCCATTAGGGATATTGGTTCCAACGCAATCTCCAATTTTAGGGATGTTAAGTTAATTTTAATTTCAAAGTTTGATAGTTAATTGATATTATTTTTAGAATAAACATCAAGATCAGTTGGTTTCAGAAAAAGATATTAATATTAAAGACCAAGATATTAATATGATCGGTATAATGTCTGATTCTCATGATAACGTTGATGCAATTAGAAAAGCCGTAAGATTATTCAATACCAAAGACTTGGATATTACAATTCATGCAGGGGACTTAATATCTCCTTTTACTGCAATTGAGTTTCAAAAATTAGATTCAGAACTTATTGCAGTTTATGGTAATAATGATGGTGAAAGAGAAGGACTGAAAAATGCATATAAAGATATATGTATTTTAGAGGACTTTAAAGAAATTTCTGTAGAGGGATGGAAATTTTCTATTATCCACGGAACCAATCCTGCAATAGTTGATTCACTCAGAAAGAGTGGCAAATATGATGTAGTTGTAATTGGACATACCCATAAATTGGAAATATTAAATGGCAATACATTGTTAATAAATCCTGGTGAAGTATGTGGATATGTATCGTCTAAACAGACTGTAGTACTGTTAGATACAGATGATCTAAGCTTTGAAGTAATTTATCTTTAATAAACTAATTACTATGATAATACATATCACATTTTTAGAATTTTTTTAATTTAATTTTTTTATATAGATTTTAATAGGTAAATTTGAGTATCAAATTAAATGCAAACGATCTATTTGAGGAGAAAATTATGAATCATAAGACTATTATCCTATTTCTAATTGGAATTGCTGTCCTAGCATTAATGGTTATTTTCATAGGCCCAGGTAAAATTGAAAGCGCTCTTAAACATGCTGATCCATGGTACGTTGCATTGGCTGTGATTGTACAATTTTTTATATATGGATTGTGGACTCAGAGATGGTCTATTACTATTCATTCGCTCCATATAAGTATTAAAAAAAGGCATATCTTTCCAATGTTAATGGTTGGTTTAGCTGTAAACAATATCACACCCAGTGCAAGGGGTGGGGGAGAACCAGTTAGGGCTTATATGCTTTCAAAATATGCTAATGTTCCATTAGAAAATGCATTAGCAACAGTAATTGCAGATAGAGGGCTTGATACATTCCCATTTGTTGTTCTAGCTATTATTACAATCATTTTTTCTGTATCTTATTTGAAACTTCCCGAATTGGTTGTAATAGGTTTGATAATTTCTCTTGTGGCTTTGGTATTTGCATTTATTATAATTCTCTATATGTGCATTAACGAGTCTGCAGGTGAAAGGATCACACTCTGGGGTGTAAGAGTTGTAAAAAGATTTTCAAAGAAGAAACACCATGAAATCGATAAAAGAGCAATTGAAGCTATGATTGGATTTCAAAATAGCATGAAGGTCATGATTAAAGACAGGAGGGTATTGTTATTTGGGCTTCCACTATCATTTTTAATATGGTTTATGGAAATAACTAGAGTATACATAGTTTTCTCATCATTTGGCACACCAGTTCCACTTGAAATAATCGGTGCTGTTTTTGTTATAGCCACATTAATAGGTATGATTCCACTTCTTCCCGGAGGCTTAGGGGCTATAGATGGTGTTATGATTGTTTTATATTCTGCAGCAGGTGTTCCTCCATCAATAAGTGCAGCAGCCACCATAGTTGAAAGGTTGATATCATTCTGGATGACATCATTTATAGGAATGGGAATGCTTCCATATGTTGGGTCGGGTGTTATGGACAAAATCACAGAAAAATTTTAGTTAATTACAATTTCTCAATCATTTTTTTATGGCCCGATGATTAAATGGAAAAATTTATAACTTCTCCAAAACTACGATCTAGACGGTGATAATCATGGAAATAAACGGAGTAGAAATAGAAGATAACTTTGCAGAAGCATTCGGCATAAAAGTATCCAGAATTCTTATTACTGCAGCAACTAAAAAACTAGCACTAATAGCAGCTACAGAGGCCACAGGCTACGGAACATCTGTTATTGGTTGCCCTGCAGAAGCAGGAATAGATGGTTATGTACCTCCTCAGAAGACTCCTGATGGAAGGCCAGGCTATGTAATAATGATCTGTAACATGAATAAGGATAAATTGGATCATGAATTACTTGAAAGGGTAGGTATGTGTATATTAACCGCTGCAACTACTGCAGTCTTTGATTGGATGGATGAACCAGATGAAAAACTCAAGACAGGACAAAAATTAAAGTTCTTCGGTGATGGTTACGAACAAACACTTGACATACAAGGTAGAAAAGTTCATTCAATACCTTTAATGTCTGGAGACTTTTTAGTAGAAGCAGAATTAGGAATTAGAGCCGGAGTTGCAGGTGGAAACTTTTTCATACTAGCAGAAAATCAACCAGCAGGACTTTTAGCAGCAGATGCGGCTGTAGATGCTATTGAGGCAGTTCCTGGGGCAATTACACCATTCCCTGGTGGAATAGTAGCTTCTGGTTCAAAGGTCGGATCAACAAAATACAAATTTTTAGGTGCTTCAACCAACGAAAAAATGTGTGTAACTCTCAAGGATGAAGTTGAAGGATGTCAAATACCTGAAAATGTTAACGGTGTCTACGAAATTGTAATCGATGGAGTAGATGAAGATGCAGTTAAAGCAGCTATGAAAGCAGGTATAGAAGCAGCTGTTAAGATAGCTGGTGTTATTCAGATAAGTGCAGGTAACTTTGGAGGAAACCTAGGTAAATATCAGATAAAACTACACGAGCTTTTCTAATATTTTATTTTTTTTTGAAATCTTTTTTTTTAATTAACAACTTATATCATTCGATCTTGTATCTATTCTTGATTTATCCAGTTATACAGAACTGTTCTATTTTCTCGCTCTCAACGATATTCCAAATTTCTGCTTCAGAAAGATCTACACCAAGCAACATTCCAGATTTGCCCAAGGCTTCTACTATTTTTTTAATTGTTTCAACATTCCTTGCAGATACAGTGTGTGAATGTACTTGCCTGGATATTTGAGAAAGAGCTTCCAATGATCTTTTGGCATCAGGTTTCTGATACTCTTCTTCACATCTTTTAAGATCATTTTTATTCTTTAAATAGAGTTTTCTTGTTACAACCTGTCTTAAACCTGGAAGATAATGTTTGGAATCTAATATTCTGCCTTCCATATTGATAATAATTCTTTTATCATCAATATCACTAGCCTTATGTCTTAAAAGAAGTTCAGTTACTCTTCCAAATTGTGATATTTTCTGGACTATTTCGTTACGTGTTAAATTTACACCTAAAAGATATCCTCTCGTTTTTAATTCCTCTTCAACCTTTGAAAGGCTTTGAGTATCGGGACCCGAAATGGTGTGTGAATGAATTCCTCCGCCAGATATGGTGTAAAGTCTTTCTAAGGATTCCATTCTTTCAGAATCTTCGTTAAGACTATTTAAAAATTTATCCATGGCTTTAGGATCGGAAAGTTTGACCTTCCTTTTGAGAGGTTCATTAAATCCTGGAAGGTAATATATTATGTCTTCTAAAGTGCATCCGTGTTTGAGAATAATTTCTGCCTCTTCCTTTATGTCTGTGACATCATGCATTTCAGTGATTATCATTTCAGGTTTTAAAATAACCTCAACCATTCTACCCTTCTTTCTTGCAACTTCTTTTATTTCTTCTTCATTCAGGTTAACACCTAATAATAAACCCTCTCTTTTCAGTTCTTCAACAACTTTTTCGAGACTTTCCTTATTGGGGCCTGATATCCAATGGGAGTGGATTCCACTAACTGATTCATAGATACTTTCTAAAGATTTTTTCCGTGCACCTTCGCGTTCTAAACCACTTAAAAATCTATTAAGTTGGGATTGATCGGATACTCCAATTTTTCTAGCTAAAGGCTCTTTGAACTCGGGTAGATGATATTCTATGTTTTCGAGGGTGCATCCATATTTTAGGATGATCTCGGATTCTTTACGTATTTCATTTACACCGTGCATATCTGTTATTTTCATTATGGTAGGTTCCATTGAAGCGAAATATATGTCTTCAGCTCCGCTAGTTTCGGGTGATATGACTTTATCTGCACCTGAACGGTACAATCTACGGACATTTTCACTTTTACTTGCTCTTGTAACTATCCATATCTTTGGATGAATTTCACGTGCTGTCAGAGTTATGAAGAGATTATCCACATCGTCTCCTGTTGTTATAATAACCCCTCTAGCTTTTTTTATACCTGCTTCGATCATGATATTTTCGTCTGTTGCGTCTCCGGGAATGGCAAGAATATCTGGATCTTTCCACAGTTGCTTTTTAACCACACTTTCATCTCTCTCAATTATGATTGCCTGTATATTCCTTTTTTTGAGTTCTTTATGTACAGCGCTTCCAACCCTTCCATAACCACAAAGGACAAAATGATCCTTACATGCACCTATCATCCTTCGCTGTTTAGCGCCTGATGTTATTTCTTCTACTGCCATTGTAACCACCGTTATTGTTAATGTAAATGCATAAGCGAGCAGAGCAACTCCACCCATTATAAGAGTTATTGTAAAAATTTTTTGTATTGGAGTTATTGGCTGAATGTCACCAAAACCAACGGTTGCTATAGTTTGTACTGTAAAATAAAGAGAATTTAGCAGATCTAAATGCATTATATATGTAGACCCTACAACACCGTACGTAATAAGCAATAATACTCCTATTAAAGCATATAATGCTAATTTAACTGGTAGATTGGAAATATCTCTGCTTATAGGTAGTAAAGGCATATATGGCGGACGCATAAGATCACCAATTTTGTATTAAAATATTTTTCAACTAATCTGTAATTAATCTTCAGATAATATTCAATTTCGATTATGATCATATTATATACATTAATTCGGTATGATCTATAGTTATTATTAAATATTTACCATTCAAATTTATAACAATTATCTATTCAACAAATTAAGGAATATTATAAGCTGAATATATATCGACTCAATTAAACGATTTTGGTGCCTATCATCTCTAATAACAATATATTATTTAAATTAATAAGTTATTATCCTTAAAAGATCAAAAGCCCCAATTTGAGTAATTGCCAACAAATAATTATGTCAAATCTTTAAACAGAAGACAATTTATAATTCATATATATTACAAAATAGATATTATTGAAATATATTAAATAAATAGGCAAAATATTTAGTTCTGTAATAATGAGTGGTCTAAATGGCTGATAATATAGAAAAAAAATTCAAAGATAATTATTCAAATACCTCAAGATTTCTGTATGTTGGTATTGGAGCATCTGCTGGTGGACTAGATGCTTTAAAAAAATTTCTTTACAATATTCCTGAAAATAGTGGAAGCGCATTTATTATTGTCCAACATATGGATCCTACTCATAAAAGTGGTTTAGTTAATATTTTAGGTAACTACACAGACCTTGAAGTTTTAGAGATTGTAGACGGTGTTCAAGTCGAGTCTGAACATGTTTATGTTATTCCACCAAACAAAGATTTAGGAATTTTAGATGGTAAACTCCAATTAATGGAACCCATTGAACCACATGGTCTTAGAATGCCAATAAATTACTTTTTTACAAGTTTAGCTGAGGATCAAGGAGATGAAAGTGTAGGTATAATTCTATCAGGGTTTGGAACTGATGGTTCAATAGGTTTAAAGTCCATCAAAGCAAATGGAGGCATATGTATGGCCCAAGATCCTAATACTGCTGGATCGGAAGGTATGCCTTCTAGTGCAATTAATACAGGACTTGTGGATATTATTTTAGCTCCTGAAGAAATGCCTGAAACGTTATCGTCATACAAAAAATCTTCCAGCAAGATTCTGAAAAAAATCCTCACTCCTGAAGATAGGAATATACAAGCACTTAGGAAGATATTTATTTTAATTAGGAATAGAACAGGGCATGATTTTTCCCAATATAAAAAAAGTACTGTTTTTCGTCGTGTTGGACGTAGAATGAACCTGCATCAAATTGAAGATATCTCTCAATATCTCCGATATATTCAAGAAAACACTGATGAATTGGATTTGCTTTTCAAGGAATTCTTAATAAATGTAACAAATTTCTTCAGAGATCCAGAGGCCTTTGAATCATTAAAAGATGGAACTTTAAAAGAGTTGATATCAGAAAAATCAGATTATGAAACTATAAGGGTTTGGGTTCCAGGCTGTTCTACTGGTGAAGAAGTTTATTCAATTGCAATAATTATAAAGGAACTTTTGGAAGACGCTGGTAAAAAATTGGAAGTACAAATATTTGGGACTGATCTTGATTCTTTATCTATTAATGTAGCACGTTCAGGAACTTATAGTGGAGTGATAACAGATATTAGTAAAGAACGTCTAAACAAATATTTTTATAAAAAAGACAATGAAGTAACGATTAAAGATGATATAAGGGATATGGTGGTATTTGCTAATCATAATGTAATTAAGGATCCTCCATTTACTAAATTAGATCTTATTTCTTGTCGAAACCTCCTGATCTATCTTGAAACAGATGCACAGGAAAAAGTTCTTTCAAAATTTAATTATTCCTTAAAAAAGGATGGTATTTTATTTTTAGGTCCTTCAGAAAGTATTGGAGAATTTATAGACTCATTTTCAGTGATAGATAGTAAGTGGAAAATATATAAAAGGTTCAAATCAGATGATTCTGTATTTGATATCACAAAGAGTCATACAATTCCCTATAATTTACATTCATCAAAATATTGGGATTCACAATTTGGTTTAAAGGATGTGAAACCAAAAAAAGTTGGAAATATAACTTTATTGGCTGAAAAAAAGTTAATAGATTTATATGCACCACCATCTGTACTGATTAATGATTTGGGTGAAATTTTATTTATACATGGTCGTTTAGGAAAATATTTAGAACCTTCACCTGGAAGGGCTCGTATAAATATTGTTGAAATGGCAAATGAAGAAATAAAATTGCAATTAAATTCAGCAATCCAAAATGCAATTTCAACTAATGAAGATATTGTATTGGAAAATCTAATAGTAGAAGAGAATACTAATCCAATCAAACTCGTTGTAAAACCTTTGAAAGATCCCGAGTTTATAAATGGATTGTTAATTGTTTCATTTGAAGAATCATCGGTACAAGATGATGAAGTTCAAAATAAGAAAATATATCCCATTTCAAACTGTGAGGATCGTACTAATGCACTGGAAACTGAGCTTAAGAGGACTAAAGAGCGACTCAACATCACAATTGAGGATATGATCACATCTAATGAGGAACTTAAATCTGCAAATGAAGAATTACAATCAATGAATGAAGAGTCTCAAAGCACAAATGAAGAGTTAGAAACATCCAAAGAAGAATTACAATCCATCAATGAAGAACTCACAATTGTAAACAGTGAACTTCAAACTAAAATCGATGAATTATCGATAATAAATGATGATATGGCCAACCTTTTCAACAGTACAGAGATAGCAACAATATTTGTGGATAATGAACTGAAAATACGTCGTTTTACAGATGAAGCAACCAAAATAATAAAGCTTATAAAATCCGATGTGGGAAGATCATTAGGAGATATTGTTTCTAGCATAAACTACCCTGATTTAGTTGATGACATACAAAAAGTAATTGATAAGGTTGCTTACAAAGAAAAAGAGGTTAATGATGTCAATGGGCATTGGTATAAGGTGCGAATAATGCCTTATAAAACATCGAAGAATATTATTGATGGTGCAATTATCACAACCATAGATGTAAGTGGTATGAAAAATACACAAGAAAAATTACAGGACGCACTTAACTATGCTGAAAATATTATTTACATAACACACGAACCATTATTAGTCCTTGACAATGAATTAATAATAATATCTGCTAATAAATCGTTCTATGATACTTTTAAATTAAAAAAATCAACTACGGAAGGGGAGAAATTGTATGAAATAAGTGAAGGTGATTGGAATATACCCTCAATTCGAAATCTTCTTTCTGATATTATTAAAGAAAACAATATTATTAATGACTTTGAATTTGATCACACATTCAATAAAGTTGGACATAAAAAAATGATGTTAAATGCTAGAAAAATTTACAGAAGTGATATGGGCAAGGACACGATCCTTTTGGCTATGACAGATAAAAATATTTAATTCTGGATATTTTAATCCTAAATGCATTTTTTTTAAGTGGTGATAAAATGAATATAATGGATATGAATGTTATCGACTCCAATGCCAGTACAATGGGAATTTCAAGGTTAACATTGATGGAAAATGCTGGTAGATCTATTGCAAATAAGATAGTAAATATTTCAAAACCTTGCAAAGTTACAATATTTGCTGGTACTGGTGGAAATGGTGGAGATGGTTTTGTAGCTGCAAGACATCTTCTTAACATGGACTTTGAAGTTGATATTTACTTTCTTGGGCATCCATCAGATATAAAATCAACTGAATCACTTAAAAACTGGGAAATACTAAAAAATATAAATATTAAAACAAATTCACTAGAAATTCATGTTATTAAGGACTCTTCACAACTGGAATCTACAAATTCTGCTGTTGTTGTAGATGCAATTCTTGGTACCGGTATCAAAGGAAACATAAGAGAACCAGTTTCAAGTGCAGTTGATATTATAAACAATTCCGGTGGTACTGTTATTGCAGTAGACATTCCCACGGGATTAGATCCGCAAACAGGTATGGTAAATCACAAGGCTGTTGAAGCAGATTTCACAATAACTTTCCACAAACAGAAAAAAGGTATTAAAAATGGGGACAAAAAGTATTTAGGAACGATTGTTGTCTGTGATATAGGAATTCCGAGGGAAGTTGAACTGTATACTGGTCCTGGTGATTTACTAAGATTAAATGGGAGAGAAACAAATTCACACAAGGGCCAAAATGGTAATGTATTGGTTGTTGGTGGAAGTAATGAATATTCTGGCGCTCCTGCACTGGCAGCATTATCTGCTCTAAGGTCTGGAGCAGATATATCTATTGTAGCATGTCCTACCAGTGTAGCGTCTCCAATCAGATCATATTCACCTGATTTAATAGTTAAAGGTCTTTCTGATAATTATATAAACTTTGATGATACCTCCAAAATATTAGAAATATCAAAAAAAGCCGATTCAATGGTTATCGGTTGTGGCATTGGAATGGAAGAAGAAACAAGTTTGGCTTTGAATGAAATGATTGAGAAAATTCAAAAACCCATAGTTATTGATGCAGATGCATTAAAAATTTTAGATTCTAATTTAATCTCTGAACACAGGAATGAAATTGTTTTAACACCCCACAAAGCAGAATTTAAAGCTTTCTTTGGTGTTGATATTCCAGAAAAACTCAGTCAAAAAATTGATATTGTGTCAGAATATTCTAAAGAATGTACATGTACAGTGGTTCTAAAGGGGAATGTGGACATTATTTCAAATGGAGAATCAGTTAAACTTAACGATACTGGAAATCCAGGTATGACGGTAGGGGGTACAGGAGACGTGTTAGCTGGTCTTATTGGGGGTTTGTTGGCTCAAGGTCATAATGCTTATGAATCAGCTTATTTAGGAGCTTTTATTAATGGAACTGCTGGAGACATTGCTAAAAAAGAATATGGATATAATTATCTTGCTAGTGATGTTTTAAAATATATTCCTAAAGTTTTTAGGATTAGCTAATAAAATCCTAATAAACCTAAAATAATAAGGATAATAACTCCAATAAACCCACCAAATCCTGCTACCAAGACAGTAAGTATATTGATGGGTATGTGTACAAACGGAACTAAATCAACTATAAACAGAAGTACAAGTCCAAAGATCATATGTAGTAAGATTTTAATTATCAAACCAGCGGCTTTGAATAGAATTATCAAACCAATAGCTATAATAATTGCCAAAATAATTCCCAAAAAAATTGTATCAATGGTCATTGTTTTCCCAAGACTTTATTTATTCAAATCTATATTTATTATTTTTTTTAAACAATAATCTAAATGAAAATGAAGGATAATAAAATTTTTATCCTTCCTCTTAATCTTTCTTACACACTCTCTGGTAGCATGCAGCTTGAAGAGCGTAATTTTTAACCATTCCTGCCATCTCACGCTGATCAGTTTCTTTATCTTCAAATGTAACAGCTTCTTCACTATAAAGACTGTATAATGATTCACGTCCAAGTATCTTTATACTGCCCTTATGAAGTTTTAACCTAACAAGCCCTGTCACACGTTTTTGCATATTATCAATAGCACAGTCTAAATCTTCACGAAGAGGTTCATGCCAGATTCCTTTATAAACTATATCTGAATAGGTTTGTGTAATTGTTTCTGCAAATTTAAGTTCTTCTCGTGATAGAACAAGCTGTTCAAGTGCTTTGTGGGCTGTTAATAAAAGAACTGCTCCGGGGGTTTCATAATTTTCCCGAGATTTAAGTCCGATAATACGATTTTCTATGATATCTATTCTTCCAATACCATGTGATCCAGCAATACTATTACAATCGGTAACCATCTCAACAGCACCCATTTTGATACCGTCAATTGCCACTGGAACACCATTTTCAAAGGTTATATCTAAATATTGTGCCTTTTCTGGAGCATTTTCTGTTGAAACTGTCCATTCAAATGCTTTTTCAGGTGTTTCTACCATAGGATCTTCTAATATGTCTCCTTCAATAGATCTGCCCCATAGATTCTCATCTATACTATATTCCTTGTCATATGGTAAAGGTATATCATTTTCATTTGCATATGCTATCTCTTCTGTCCGAGTTAAACTTAAATCCCTTACAGGAGCTATTATGCTACAGAGAGATCCAGATCTTATGGTGGATTCAAATCTGAACTGATCATTTCCTTTTCCTGTACAACCATGAGCAATAGCATCTGCTTTTTCTTTTTCAGCCAATTCAACAATTTTCATAGCAATAAGCGGTCTAGCTAAAGATGTGCTTAGAGGATATCCTTCGTACATCGCATTGGCTTTAATTGCCCTTAATATGAATTCTTCAGCAAATTCATCTTTTGCATCGATTGTGTAGTGTTTTTTTACACCTAATTTATTTGCAACTTGTGCAGGTCGTATTATTTCTATTTCTGGCTGACCCACATCTACGCATGCTGTTATTACTTCCATATTATATTTTTCTTGGAGTAACTTCACACATACGGACGTGTCCAATCCGCCACTGAATGCAAGAACAACTTTTTCCATTTGTAATCTCCTAATTTTATAATTTTTTTATATCTTGTCAGTCTAAATTTCTTAACTCGTAACAAATATGAAGATTTGCTTCATTTCTACATATAATTGGTTATGTTCTTTATTAAAACTTTTAGAAAATTTAACTTAAGTTGTGACTATTGGTGACATAATATTTGTATAATAAGAAATAAATGAAACCATAATATAGCCAGTATTTATTATTATTCGTAAAATATGGCTAAAACAATTTAAATTAATTATTCTTTCAAATTATATATTTCTTAGTATATTTAACACACATTTTTTATAAACCTATTATTGAATCTATTGAATTAAATATTGAAGATTTACCTAAATAATTATTTTAGAATACTAAGATAATTTATTTGATGCAAACATATTTGAATAAGATAACTCGTTTAAATGCTTTAATAACTTAATAAAGGATCGATCTTTTATATTATATATCACAACAAAAACTTAACAGATTTTTATATGTATGAAAAACTAGATAAAATAGATTGTAACTTAAAATTAATAGAACATTGCTCAATTCCTAATTATTCTTCCAGCAAACTTAAAATTTAGAATTTCTACAAAATAACGTCTAAACTGAGTGATTTTAATGGTTAAAGATGATATTAAAATTATTTCAAAGAAAACTGGGGGTAGAATCAGTGAAAATAAAGATCTCAGGGCATATATACCTAATAATATTATAGCTGATCGTTTGATAAAAGCTGCGAGATATGGAACGCCTATGATAAGAATAGGTGATCTGTCCCCAAAAATCATGCTTATTGCCGGTGTTCATGGTAATGAACTTCCGCCCCAGATTGCAGCTTTATGGCTTGCTGAAGAGTTATATGGAGAAGATATTAATGGAACTATATATATAATTCCCTTTGCAATTCCAGAAGCTACAATGAAAAATTCAAGAAGGTTTAAGGGATTTGATATGAATCGAAGTGCAGCTGTATCGGGTTCTGTTTCAAATAAAATAATTAAAACAGCGGATAATTTTAGAGTTGTATCTTTAGCCGATTTTCATTCAACCAAACCTAGGAGCAATCCTGGAATTGAGAGTGTTTTTTGTTCAAAGAACCCTTGCCCCGAGAGTTACATGATTGCAAAACATATTACTAAAATAACATCATCTAAGGTAATCTGCCATAATAATGCAGGTTCATTATATGGTGGAGCTATAGAGGATGAATCAAATCTCAAGGGTACGGCAGCAGTCACATGTGAAGTTGTATCAGAAAACTGTGAAGTAACACCCGGAAGTCCTGAAAAATCGTACAATCAAATGATATCCTATCTGAAGTACTTTGGAATTGTTTAATACCTTCATAATAACAATGTATATCTAACATTCAATGCCTTAGAAATTATTATAATCGGTAAATGGGTGTGTAAAATGCCATCTTACAAAGAACATGTTTTAGTCGCTATAATAATGGTATTCCCATTTTTTCCAAATATCTTCTACATCGCACTTGCGGTTATTGGTGCATCTATAATAGATATGGATCATAAGGTCAACCAAAAAAATATTACAATTATAGGTTTGCTGGGTGTGATATTAGCTTTAATATTGTACATATTCCATTTTCCCTACTTGGTAGGTGTTTTAATTGCTTTGATGGCTCTGTTGTTTTATGTTTCAAAACACCGAGGACTAATGCATTCTATTATTGGAATAGTTTTCATTAGTGTTTGTGTAACATTCTTTGTTTTTGGTGCTCACAATCTAATCACCCAATACACGAATTTGAGGGTTACACTAATAATCATTTCCTTAATCCTAGGGATTGTAATTTTAAATAAAAAAATTGTCCCAATATATGCTTTTTTGATTATTATAGGTCTGATTTTTACATCTAACCTCGGATTTGACATTTACTATGTTGCGTTAGCATTTTTTTTAGGTTGTCTGAGTCATGTGATTTTAGACCTGTTTACACCATCGGGTGTTCAGCTCATTAATCCACTATCCTCAGTAAAATTTAAAAAACGAGCTGGCTTTACTTTATTGGCTATTTGGGTAGGTTGTGTAATTGCATCAGTTGTTTTATACGGTAATAATTTCCTGAGTATTATAGGATTTTCTAATCTACTTTAAAAAAATTGTTTTACAAAATTATTAATGCATATTTGGATTTTGAAATATAAAAAAAAATCTTTAAAATAATTTTATTGACTATAATATCAATATTTAATTGTTAAAAACTGTCAAAATCGAAACATAACACAATTTAATTTAAAACATACAATTGATGTGCAAAATCTTTTAGTTAATTTTATATATATCATGTTTTATAATGATGAATTAATTATCATGGTTTAAATTTATCCTGTTTATGAATGAAACTTAAGGTTTATACCTCTTGCCATGTTAATTATTCATGATTCATCAAGCTAGAATTAAAAAGGGAGTTAATTCACAATGTTTATAACCAGAATATTCTATGGAATAGCTTACTTCATCGTTCTCATCATTGAAATAATCAAAGCAGAACTAGATGTTGCCACAAGAGTTTTAAACGGAAAGGTTGAACCCGTAGTATTTGAGATAAAAACAGAACTTAAAAGACCAATATCACAAACCATACTTGCAAACAGCATAACATTAACTCCTGGAACGCTTTCAATCGATCTGGACTCTGAAAATTGTATAATCAAAGTCGCAACAATATCTCCTCGTAGTGCTGGAGAGGTAATTCCATTTGAACCATACATAAAAGGGATGTTAGAATGAACATACTCGTGATTTCAGAATATATTCTCATGGGGGCCCTTGCAATTTTTTCATTGGCCACAATAAGGATTACAACCAGAAAGAAAATTGCAATGTCCCTTGTTGGTTTATCGGGTTTAAGTATTGCAGTAGCTACAATGCTGGTATTAGTTCAGAATTTGTATAGTTTAGGTTTTTGTGATACAATAGCAACTGCGTTGATATTTCTAGGTCCTGTAGGAACGATAGCATTTGCAAGTGTTTTAAGAGGATGATCAAGTGACCGATATAATAACATTGATACAGTCAGCAATACTTCTGATAGCCGCTTTTTTAGTACTTTTAACAGCTTATGGAATTTTGAGATACGGCGACAATATTGAAAATATAATATACGCCAGGATACATATACTAGGGGTTGCTGATATAGCCCTTATAATAGTACTTTTTGCCCTTAATGAACCCCTTATGGCTGGAGCATACTTCATTTTAGCACCCTTCGCTGCTCATGCTGTTGCCAATGGTTATTTCTATGGGGAGGAAGAAAAATGATCGAATACATTTTCATGATAACAACGATTTTAGGGTCAATCATATGTTTAATGCAACGAGATCTCCTAAAGGCCGCAATTTTAACTGGAATTCCAGGAGCTTCACTAGCTTTCCTATACCAATACCTCCAGGCTCCAGATGTTGCACTGACACAAGCAATTGTTGGTTCAGCAATAATACCGGTATTTTTTGCACTGGCAGTCTACAGAACACGTAGGGTGGAGGATTAATATGATTATGGACACACAGCTTGCATCACTCTTGACAGCAGGAGCATTGATGGTAATAGGCATATTTGGTACATTATTTTTAGACAATCTCATAAAAAAAGTTATATCCTTGGCCTTTATAGGTGATGGTGCAAATCTTTTCTTAATTGCTATGGGTTACAAAGTAGGGGGAATAGTCTATATATTCTTACCAGGCATGTCAATGAGCAATTTTTCACAAAATGCATCTTATCCTCTTCCGTTTGCTCTTGTTCTAACAAGTATTGTTATAGGGGCAAGTACAATGGCTGTGATGCTTGGAATAATAATCTTACTTAACAAAAAATATGGATCTTTGAGCGCATCAAAGATTCTTGGAGAGTAATTTAAATGCTTTCAATCTTCTCATCAAACAATAAACGAACAGAAACAGGGTTAACTATCGTTTACATTGTTCATATTGATAATGGAAAAACGGAGGTATCTGTATGAATTATTTAATACCTCTGATGGTAGTTATTCCTATTACTTGTGCTTTGTTTTTGAACCTTTTACACGAAAGGACCAGAACTGTCAAAATAATATCCATTATCGTGGCACTAGCTCTTCCAACAATACCTCTTATTGCAAATTATGGTGTGCAATACTTTGGAGGATATCAACCTTTAGCACAGAATCCCACAATTGCAGTAGGTTTGCCAACTCTGATAACTGGTACTGCACTGAACATTTTCCACCCAGCCATTACCTATGTATTTGGAAGTGCACAGAAGCTCATGATAATTGTACTTGGATTTATAGCATTATTCGCAATATATATCTCTCTTTACGAAGTAAAAAAAGCATCAGGAGTTTATGCTTACTTGATGCTAATGGGAACAGCATCAATAATAGCTATGCTTCTATCAGATGATATATTCAATCTATACGTATTTTTTGAGATAGCTGCACTGGCACAAGTGGGCATTGTTCTTGTTTCAAAGGTTGATTATAATTATGAAACAGCTCTAAAGTACATGATATTGGGAAGTATAGCTTCACCTTTATTATTAATCGGAATAGCTCTCCTTCTAGGAGTCACAGGTAACGTTAACGTTACAGATATAGTATATTCAATACAACATGGTCTTGTAAATCCTCAAAGTCCAGTTTTACTAATGGCTTGTAGTTTAATTATCTTTGGATGGCTTTATGGGACAGGTCTTCCACCATTCCATACAATTAAATCAGCTATGTACAGTAAAGCATTACCAACAGGTGCTGCTCTTTTACAAGCATTTTCAGTATTCAGCTTCGTTGCAATTGGTATAATTATCCTCAGAATATTTTCATATTTGCCTTTTGCACACATATTCATCATTGGAATATCACTCGTTGCAATGACACTGGGTATTACCATGGCCATAACCCAAACAGATTTCAAACGTTTAATAGCTTACCTTGCCGTGGGGGAATTAGGATACATAGGAATAGGTTTAGGTCTTGGAACAGCATTGGGTATAACAGCCGGACTTTTCCAGGCAGTTAATGAAGCTATTATTACAGCATTTTTATTCATTGGATTTGGAACCATAATGTATAAGACTAAAGAAACAGACATGCGTAAATTGGGTGGAATGCTTGTTGAAACACCCAAATCAGCACTCTTAGTGCTTCTGGCAGGATTGGCTATGGCGGGAGTTCCGCCATTCAACGCATTTCAAAGTAAGCTGATGTTAGTCCAAGCATCTTTAAATTCTGGATTACCTGAAATTGCTATAATAATGGTGCTGTTAAGTATCGTTACATTTATGACATTTATGAGGGCTTTTCATACGATTTATCTTAGGCCCAGGCCTGTCGATCTTGAAATTAAAAATGAAAAAATACCCAACATCACATTAGTTGCAATGGTGGCTTTCTTAGTTGTTTGTTTGGTGTTTGGTCTTTTCCCACAGATTGCAACCAACTTCTTACAAGGGATGGCGATGAGCATTGCTTAATGAAAGGGGGATTATATGAACATCTACGATATTATACTGAAAAAAATAAAGGACGTTCGAATGGAAACAGGGGATGATGAGCCTGTCTCAAATATGGCTGCTTCTTCAATGTTGACAGCTGAGATAACACTTATATCTACCCTTTTAATTGCAGTTGTAATGCTTAGATTGTTGAACATAAGTCTTATGATTGGGTTGGTTGTGCTGATCTTTGTTCTGGTCATTGTTGCCATGCCTATTATGCCACGTCTAAAAAGAGAACAAAATGATTCATTAGCAAGCATGAGCTTCTACGTGATTATAGGACTTGCAATAATTGTAACACTATTCTATTGGGGGAATTTGAATGTCTGATGGATTAAGAAATCTAATAGCAGGTCTGGCTCTAATCGCATTTGCAGTACCATTTTTCCAATCCATAATCGATTTTAAACCAATGATCTACCCTGGTATCAGTTATCTTTACAACTGGGTTGGTCCCCACATAGCCCCAAATATGGTAACAAATGTCGTATTTGATTGGAGAGGGTATGATACCCTTGGGGAAGCATTAATACTTGTTACAGCAGTTATTGTAACTCTTCTTATCTTTGGAAGGGGTCAAGTTGATCTTGGAGGTGATGATTAATGACTACTACTATACTCAAACTATTCGTATTCCCTGCATCACTCGTATTAATATGTTATGGGATACTCACGATACTTGGAGGTCACATAACACCTGGAGGAGGATTTCAGGGAGGGGCTATAATAGCAGCAGGAATAATATTCTGTCTAATTGTTTATGGATTAGATGAAAGCCCAATAAAACTATCAGACAATTTTATGGCATCTATTGAAAGTATAGGTGCACTTGGATACATATTCTTGGGACTTGCCGGACTTTTTACAACAGGATTTTTTATGTACAATTTAGGAGTAGATCTTTACCACATAGTCCCACCTTACATAGTAAACATATTTGACTATCCTGATCCATTACATGCAGGTATAATACCATACCTGAACTTTGTTGTAGGTCTTAAAGTCTTAGTAGGGTTAAGTGCTGTAGTTATAACATTTTTAGAAAGTGATAAACTACTCGAGAATATGGAGAGTAAATAAGATGGTTTACATAGGGCCATTAATCCTTGGATTTATAATAGGATTTATAATAGGAACCAGAATCAAGCCTAGCATAGGGAGTAAATTGAATTTTCCTGCATCTGTCTATGTAATTCTTGCAATTGTCATAGTAATAATTGCTTATCAGCAAGGCCCTTTCCCATGGTATACCGATTCAGTATTTGCAAACGGACTGATATCAGCCCTTGCAGGAATTATCGTGGGTAAATTAACTTTTGGAAGAGGATAATATAGGATGAAGAATAGCAAAATAATCAACATCAAAATTAAATTAGAAGGTAATGGTCATGTTTCTATCAACAAATAAATGTGAAGGCATTGGAAAGTGCGTTGAAGAATGCCCAACACAAGCAATAAGAATCATCGAGGGTAAAGCATTCAGCTGCATCACCTGCGGTGCATGTGCAGAGGCGTGCCCTAACAGTGCCATATTCAAGAATAAATATGGGGGGTTCGTTGTAGACAGAGCCAAATGCAATGCATGTGGTGTCTGCGAGATGACCTGTCCAGTAAATAGCATTAAAATTGAAGAAGGTGTTGTAAAAGGCATATGCGCACGATGTGGAATCTGTGTGGAAGCTTGTCCAATTAATGCAAGAGCAGATGCTCAAGATGTTATTGATGAACGACAACTCAAATTCCTTGAATCGCTTCAATTAACAATTCAACCAGGATCAAGAGCGGATATACCTGAAGAAAATGTTCAAAGGGTGAACATATGTACCGATCCTGAAAAATGCACTATTTGTGGAAGATGTGAATATTATTGCCCAACAGGGGCTATAATGGTTGATGTAGAGTCAGAAGGTATATGTACAGATTGCAGAGTATGCGAAGATGTCTGTCCAGTAGGCGCAATTAAAAATGGAGTAATTGACGAAAAAAAATGTACACTCTGTCTTAAATGCGTTTCTGAATGTCCTAATAATGCCATGTATATTGAAGATTTCAATATTAAAATAAGAAAACCTGAAGAAGGTGAGAAGACTAAAGGCTCAATTGTATCATGTCTAAACTGTGGACTCTGCGCAGAGGCATGCACTCATGGAGCATTGCGTGTAATTGATGGCAAACTACGTTATGACCCAACATTATGTGAGGATTGCACAACAATGGACTGTCTTGATGTATGCCCGGTGGGTACCATAAGACTTTCTGAAGATCCTGATCGTCGTATAAAAGGTTTCTGTGTCTCATGTGGAAAATGTGTCCAATCTTGCGATATTAATAATGCAAGAACATTAAAAACAGTTGAATGGGATGGCAGTGTTACAGAAGATTGTATATCTTGTGGAATATGCTCAGAAATATGTCCTAAGGGTGCAATAACCCTCAAAAGAGGTTCAATTGATGTTGATCTCGGAAAGTGCATATTATGTGAGAAATGTGCAATACATTGTCCAGTTAATGCTATACCTCGTACTGCCACACTTAAAAAGACAGTAAAGGAAGGTTTCAGCTTTGTACAGAATGATCTTTGTATGAAATGCAAACTATGTACAAAAGTTTGTCCAGAAGAAGCAATCAAGGAAGATTCCAATGGCAGAATGGTTGTAGACGATTTAAAGTGCACATATTGTGGAGCTTGCTCAAACGCATGTCCTGCAAAGGCAATAATACTTGAAAGAGAGTTTGAGGTATCATAATGAAAAATTTTATAAGAATATTTCTGGAGGGAACCATTACCAATATTAAAAGGATTCTCTTCGCATCCGACAGGGTGACTGACATGGAACTACGTAATAAAATCCTTGGGGGTAAAATAGTTCCAACAGATAAGGTTGCCGAGGTTTCATGTATAGGATGTGGTGGGTGTGCTAATGCATGTCCAACAAAGGCAATTACGATGGTGAAACTTCCAGAACCAATAAAACTCATGGAAGGTCTTGTAAAGGATCGGATACCACAATTAGACAGTTTTAAATGTGTTAATTGTTATTATTGTCATGATTTCTGTCCATTATATGCCCTTTTCGGAGAAGCGGGTACAATACATCCAAATGATGTTGGAATAGTTGAATCTGACATATCACAGCTTTTAAAGCAACCAGTTAAAATTTCTGATGATAAAATTGCCTTCATTTCCCAGTACTTATCAGATTCAACCATACTAAAAAAGAGGAAAGAATAGGTCACCAAAATAAACTGTACAATCATTAAATTATAACATAGTTTAAATGAAAATCATTGAACTTAAATTACCATAACCTTCAAAGAGGAATGATATGAGCTTAAAATCATATTCAAGGGCAAGAGCCATTCATGTTATGCTTGTTTACACTGGAGGATGCAATGGCTGTGATATTGAAATAGTTAACTGCATATTCTCTCCAAAGTACGATGCAGAACAGTACAAAGTATTTTTAACATGGAATCCAAGAGAGGCCGATATACTGGTGGTAACGGGCCCAGTCACAAAACATAATGAAAAACCATTAATCGAAATATATAACGCAATTCCTGAACCCAAGGCTGTTATTGCTGCAGGAGCCTGTGCACTGATGGGAGGAGTTTACAAGAACATACACGGAGATATACCATCAGAAGAAATTGCAGGACCCGTAGACAAGATCATTCCTGTTGATGCTAAAGTTCCAGGATGTGCTGTCAGACCCGAAGATATACTTTCTGGTGTTGTTGCTGCATTACCATTACTATTGAATGCAAAATGATCTTAATAATCAAAAATGCAACAATAAAATAAAATTAGAAATATAAAAGGTGGATTTAATGAATGAAGATAACAAGATAACCGATAAAAAGGTAATCGAAACAGAAATTACTATGGGTACTGTCCACTCTGCAGCAATTGAACCTTATAGGGTTCGGTTGTTTGTTGAGGATGAAATTGTTAGGGATGCTGAAATAACAATAGGAATTAACCATAGGGGTATTGAAAGGATAATGGAAGGCCTCCCTGTAGAAAAAGCCAACAGTCTGACCGAAAAAATTTGTGGAATATGTTCCAACAGCCATATATGGAATTCTGTTCTTGTGGCTGAAAAGGCTATTGGAATAGACGTACCAGAAAGGGCTCAATATATAAGGGTTATTATGGAAGAACTTGAACGCCTCCATAGTCACATGCTTTATCTCGCCCATGGAAGTGAAGTTTTAGGCCATGAAACATTCGCAATGAGGGTTTTTTATATTCGAGAAACAGTTATGGAACTTCTAAGGATGATAGGGGGTAACCGGGTTCAATATGGAGTATCCATTATCGGTGGTATAAGACCTCGCTGTGAACTTGATGAAATGAGGATACAGAAGATCAGGGAAGGCATGGATATAATCGATGAGAAAATATTAGAATTTGCCGATAGATTCGTATCAGATCCAATGATAATGGCCCGTGTCACGGGCGTGGGCATATTATCACAGAAACAAGCAATAGAACTAGCTGCAACGGGCCCTACACTAAGATCCACCGGTGTTGAATTAGACCTTAGACGTGAAATGGAAGCATATGATCCATTTGAATTTGATATTATAACTCAAGATGATGGAGATGTAAAATCAAACCTTCTCTGCAGGGTTTTAGAAATTCCAGAAGCAACAAAAATAATACGACAGGCCCTTGACCATTTGCCAGATGGTAAAATAACCAACAGAAGTTGGGAGATGCAGGATGCACCAATTACTAAGAGTTACATAGAAGTTCCAAGGGGTAAATTGTATCATTCCTACTCTCTCGAAGATGGAAGAGTAAGAAACTCCATTGTAAGAACACCTTCAATTACAAATATAGGTGCAATGCAGTATGCAGCTGTAGGTCATCATATAACAGATGCACAGCTTGCAATAGTGCAGTGCGACCCATGTTTCACATGCACAGATCGTGCAATCCAGATAATCAAAATATAAAAGGAGATCATGATGACACCAATAACTTCCCTAATCGCCATAATAGGAACTTTAATAGTGGCATTGTTAGTCAGTGTATGGCTTCCGGGGATCGAAAGGAAGTTTGTACAGGCAAGAATACAGCAGAGAGTTGGCCCACCAATATCCAGTGCTGGTATAATGGCACCTCTAAAATTTTTCTTTAAGGAAACAATAAAACCTCACTCCCCAATGCCAAAATTGTATAATGCACTTCCAATAGTGAGTTTTTTATCTGTATTATTCATATTATTAATCATAATGCCTCAACTTTATGTATTTGCAGCATTTACAAGCATTATAGCTATTGTCGGTCTTTTAAAGATTGAAGAGGTTATTTATATGTTCATGGGTTCACTTTCAAAATCTGTTATGTCACTCAAAATGCCTTTCCCAGACATTATTAAAGGTGCTAAACATCCAGGCACTCACAGATCATATTTAGAAGAGCTTAGCTCACTTCGAGCATATAGATTAATAGCCTTTGGATCTTTTCCACTGTATATTGCATTATTTGTTCCTGTTGCAATGTCTAGGAGTATATACTTGAGTGGCATCGTTGCATATCAACAAGTTCATGGACCAATACTCTTCACATTAGCAGGTGTACTGGGTGCGATTGTATTTTTCATAGGTTACATGATACTCTTAAATGAATATCCATTTGCGATATTAAAAACAAAAGCGGATGTAATAGAGGGTCCTTTAATGGAATATGCTGCTAAATACAGGGCATATGTTTATATCACAAGGGGATTCTTGATGTTTGTGCTTGCAAGTATTTTTACTACGTTGTTTCTGGGAATTCCACCAAATTTGTTCAGTTGGACCATACTAGTTACAATAGCAGTCGCATTAATATTCCCAATATTAATGGCTATTATGAGTGCATTTTCGCCTATATTCACTTATAAACAATTTTATCCAACAGTTGCAGGGGTATCTGTTATTGGGATATTGGCAATATTAGCATCATTCCTATAAATTATTTTAATATCCAAATACCATTTTTACGATATAATTTGAAAAAAATGAAATAATTTAACTTAAATTTAAAGGATAATCAGGTGATTATATGAAATTTGTTGTAAGAGCCATGCACATAATCAGTGTTGGAGGATACATAGTTGAAACACAGTTTCCCTACAGAAACTTAATTGTTGTAAACCCGACAGAAGAGCCAATTAAAATAGACATCCCTATTTTTACTGAAGATTGGATTGAAAAACATAGGGGTTTTGGTCTTGAAATTACACCCATAACTGAAAAAGAAAGTTTTCTCAGTAACTTTAGAAAGGCCAAAATTAAGTTGGATAAACTAAAAGAAGAAAAATTAGATGAAATAGCATGAATTACTAATATTTTCTGATTTTATCATACAAATTTTTGATCCAATTTATAAAATTTGAACAATATCCAGGTTTATAATATATTATTTAATTACATTTTAATGTGTAATGTACCTCTAAATCAAGCTAATTAAATCTTTATGTTATCGTTAATAAACCCAAATTAATCAGGCACATGCATCTAGAACCAACTGTTAAAACAAACTTCCTCTTAATATTCTTTATCGTATCTCTCTATGGGAGCATGTGTTAATATTAAGATATATATTACCTACCAAATTTTGTTGATCTTTGACTAAATCTTTATTTTAGCATTTTTTGGATATTAGTTTTCTTATTATTTTATGATAATATTTGACAAAAAAAATAGAATTAAATAATTTATTACAATAAAAATGAATTGTTTAAATAATTTTTAATATTTTGGACAAATATTCTGAATAACATTTGTATTTTCAATTCCTTCTATGCCTGTAAATCATTATTAAAACAATTAATATT